>ERZ808037.940-NODE-940-length-22302-cov-4.714061_pt1 | contig 22302 bp, 16 predicted proteins | sample MGYA00380190_ERZ808037 | MGnify/ENA primary metagenome ERZ808037 (study PRJEB31490, sample SAMN06133399) | mouse gut metagenome | isolation source: J9 | host: mice | place: China: Chengdu | collected 2015-05 ... | reverse complement strand
CGATCAAGCGCACCGCGTTCAAGATCACGCGCGCCGGCGAGCTCATGTCGCGCGAGGCCAGTCGTCGCCTTGGCGTTGCGAAAGGCATTCTCGACCTGTCGCTCGCGCCGACCCCGGCTGAGGGTGACTCGGTCGCTGAGATTCTCGAGGCCATCGGCGTCGGCACGTGCGGCGGCCCGGGCACGACCGCTGCGCTCGCGATGCTCAACGACGCCGTGAAGAAGGGCGGCGTCATGGCTAGCAGCTCGGTCGGTGGTTTGTCTGGCGCGTTCATTCCCGTGTCGGAAGACGCTGGCATGATTCGCGCCGCCGAGGCCGGCGCGCTCAGCCTTGAGAAACTCGAAGCCATGACCTGCGTCTGTTCGGTCGGCCTCGACATGATCGCCATCCCCGGCGACACCTCGCAAGAAGCGATTTTCGGCATCATAGCCGACGAGGCCGCGATCGGCATGATCAACTGCAAGACGACCGCCGTGCGCCTCATTCCGGCGATTGGCAAGAAAGTGGGCGACCGCCTCGACTTCGGCGGCCTTCTGGGTTATGCCCCAGTTATGCCCGTCAACGAGTTCGCGGGTGATGTCTTCGCCCACCGCGGCGGCCGCCTGCCCGCGCCGTTGAATTCCTTGAAGAACTAACTGGAAGGGCGGGCAATAGCCCGCCCGCCGCCTGTCAAGGCGGCTTCCTGCATGCGGTGTTTTTTCACAGCTCGGCAACGCCGCGGAAAACCCTATTGGCCTCCCGTAAAATAGAGTGGTTAAACACTTGAAGGGGCGGACTATGAAATACAACGGCAGAGACTACGTGGAGATCACCCCGGACGGCACGATGGCCGTCGACGATGCCGCGGAAGCCGCGCAACCGAAACTCGAGCGCACGTTCCCGCTGCGCGCCGGCATCGACGTCGGCTCGACCACGGTCAAGCTCGCGATCCTCGATGAGGGCGATAACGTCGTCTGGTCGATTTACGAGCGCCATCACTCCGACGTGCGCGCCACGATCGCGCAGGTCATGCAAGCCGCTGCCGATGCAGGCTATGGCGACAAGGAGATGACCGTCGCCATCACCGGCTCGGGCGGCCTGCTGCTCGCGAAGTGGCTCGGCGTCGAGTTCATCCAGGAGGTCATCGCAAGCAAGACCGCGGTCGAGACGTTCATCCCGGCCACTGATGTCGCCATCGAGCTCGGCGGCGAGGACGCGAAAATCATCTATTTCGGCCAGTCGATCGAGCAGCGCATGAACGGCACCTGCGCAGGCGGCACCGGCGCGTTCATCGATCAGATGGCCGCGCTGCTCAACACCGACGCCGGCGGCCTGAACAAGCTCGCCGAGAGCCACACGACGATTTATCCCATCGCGAGCCGCTGCGGCGTGTTCGCGAAAACCGACGTCCAACCGCTGCTCAACGAGGGCGCGCGCAAGGAGGACATCGCGGCGTCGATATTCCAGTCGGTCGTCACGCAGACGATCTCGGGGCTGGCGTGCGGCCGTCCCATACGCGGGCACATCGCGTTTCTCGGCGGCCCGCTGCAATATCTCCCCGAGCTGCGCAAGCGCTTCTATGAAACGCTCGACCTCGACGACGAGCACATCATCGTGCCAGAAAACGCGCACCTGTTCGTAGCAAGCGGCTGCGCAGTGGCCGGCGCGCGCGTCGACGACCCTAAGCCTGAAGAGCTCAACCAAGTCATCGAACGCCTCAAGAACCTCGGCGATATCCAAGGCAGCGAGGTCACGCGCCTCGACCCGCTGTTCGCGAGCGACGCCGATTACCAAGAATTCAAGCGCCGCCACGACGCCGAGCGCGTTGAGACCGCCGACTTCGCGACCTATGAAGGCACCGCTTTTCTCGGCATCGACGCCGGCTCGACCACGTTCAAGGCGGTCCTCATCAGCGAAGACGGGAAGATCCTCTGGACGCATTACGTCTCCAACAAAGGCGACGTCCTCGGGTGCGCCCGCCATGCGCTTGAGAAGCTCTATGCAGAGATGCCGGCCGGCGTGACGATCGGGCACTCGACGGTGACCGGCTATGGCGAGGGCCTGTTGCTTCAGGCGCTGCAGGTTGACTCCGGCGAGATCGAGACGGTCGCGCACCTGCGCGGCGCGCGCGAGATGCTGCCCGACGTCGAGTTCATCCTCGACATCGGCGGCCAGGACATGAAATGCTTGCGCGTGAAAGACGGCGTCATTGACCACATCATGCTCAACGAGGCGTGCTCGTCGGGTTGCGGCAGCTTCATCGAGAGCTTCGCGAGCGGCCTCGGCCTCGACGTGTCTGAGTTCGCCGAGACTGCCATCGCCGCCGAGCACCCGGTTGACCTGGGCTCGCGGTGCACCGTGTTCATGAACAGCCGCGTCAAGCAGGCGCAGAAGGAAGGCGCCACCGTCGGCGACATCGCCGCCGGCCTCGCGCTGTCGGTCATCAAGAACGCGCTGTTCAAGGTAATCAAGATCCGCGACCCGCATGACGTGGGCGAGCATGTCATCGTCCAGGGCGGCACGTTCCTCAACGACGCCGTGCTGCGCAGCTTCGAGCAGTTGAGCGGCGTGCATGCCGTGCGCCCGAACATCGCTGGCAACATGGGGGCCTACGGCGCAGCCTTGCTCGCCCGGGACCGCTTCGCCTCCACGATGGGTTCCGTTCAGAAGCTTCGCAGCCTTCACTCCACCCATCGCTCCGGCGAAGCGGTCGGCGAGGAAGTCGTGCCCTCCGGCAAGGGTAATCGACCTGAGACTCGTTCCTCTCTTTTAACTCTTGAGGAGCTGAACGCGCTCAACCCGACGCATAAGACGGTGCGCTGCCAGAAGTGCTCGAACCACTGCCTGCTCACGATCAACGACTTCGGCAAGGACGCGAACGGCAAGCACCGCCGTTTCATCACGGGCAACCGTTGCGAGAAGGGCGCCGGCATCGTCGACGAGAAGACCGACGTGCCGAACCTGTTCGACTTCAAGGCGCACCGCCTGTTCGATTACGAGCCATTGCCTGAATCGCAAGCCAAGCGCGGCACGGTCGGCATCCCGCGCGCGCTCAACATGTATGAGAACTACCCGTTCTGGTTCACGTTCTTCACGAAGCTCGGCTTCCGCGTCATCTTGTCCGACGCGTCGACGAAGGCGACTTACGAAGCCGGCATCGAGTCGATGCCGTCCGAGAGCGTGTGCTATCCGGCCAAGCTCAGCCACGGCCATGTGATGAACCTGCTCGAGAAGAAGCCCGATTTCATCTGGATGCCCTGCGCGAAGTGGGAGCGCCGGGAAGACGAGGGCGCCGGCAACCACTACAACTGCCCGATCGTCGCGAGCTATTCCGAGGCGCTGCGCCTCAACATCGACGACCTGCGCGAGCCGGGCGCGCCCGCGTTCCTCAACCCGTGGCTGCCCTATGACAAGAAGGACCACCTCAAGAAGCGCCTGTTCTTCGAGCTGTGCGACAACCATGCGAACGTGGTCGGCGCGCGCGCCGCGGTTCCGAGCAAGGCCGAAATCGACGAGGCCGTCGAGCTCGCGTGGGCCGAGGATGCCAAGTTCAAGGCCGACATGCGCGCGAAGGGCGAGGAAACGCTTGCCTGGATGGAGGAGACCGGCACCCACGGCATCGTGCTCGCGGGCCGTCCTTACCACAACGACCCCGAGATTAACCATGCGATCCCCGAGCTGCTCACGAGCTTCGGCTTGGCGGTGCTCACGGAGGACTCGATTGCGCATCTCGGCACGCTCGAGCGGCCGATTCGCGTCGTCGACCAATGGATGTATCACACGCGGCTTTACGCTGCGGCCAAAGTTGCGACTCAGAGGCGCGACCTCGATCTCATTCAGCTCAACAGCTTCGGCTGCGGCCTCGACGCGCTCACGACCGACCAGGTCCAGGAAATCCTCGAGGCGGCGGGTAAGGTTTACACTGTGCTCAAGATTGATGAGGTGTCGAACCTCGGCGCGGCGCGCATTCGCGTGCGCTCCCTGCTCGCGGCGCTCCGCGACCAGGTGAACGAGGAGTTGCCCGAGGTTCGTTTTGACCCGAGGCAGAACGAGGTGCCGGGTTATGTTGACCTCGAGGAAGGGCGGGCAATAGCCCGCCCCTACGACGAAGCGAGCCCGAGTCCGTCCGCGACTCCGGACGCGCCCACCTCGTCCGGGGGCGAGCGCCAGGGCGGGCTATTGCCCGCCCGCGACACGGACGGCGCTTCGGTTCCGGTCGTTGAGGAAGAGCCCAACGTCGTGCCGTCGGTCGAGCAGAAGATTTCGACCGAGTTCCCGCGCGTCGAGTTCACCAAGGAGATGAAGGACGCCGGCTATACGATTCTCGCTCCGCAGATGGCGCCTTACCACTTCGAGTTGCTGTTGCCGATTTTCCATGCTTATGGCTACAACCTCGAGCTGCTGCCGTCGGTCGACCACGGCGCGATCGATGCGGGCCTGAAGTTCGTCAACAACGATATTTGCTATCCGTCCATTCTGGTCACGGGCCAGATCATGGAGGCGGTCACCAGCGGCCGCTATGACACCGACCGGCTCGCTGTGCTCATCACGCAGACTGGCGGCGGTTGCCGTGCGACGAATTACATCGCGCTCATCCGCAAGGCGCTCAAGTCCGCTGGGCTCGGGCATATCCCGGTCATCAGCCTTGCGCTTCAGAGCGGCCTCGACGAGCACAATTCCGGCTGGGAAGTCACGTTGCCGATGCTCAAGCAGGCGGTTTACGCGCTGAGTTACGGCGACCTGCTCATGATGGCGCTTTACCGCACGCGGCCTTACGAAACGGTCGACGGCGATGCGCAACGCCGCTTCGACAAGTGGATGAAGGTCTGCAAGGACCAGCTCAAGAAGGGCACGAATCGCCGCGAGTTCGGCAAGACGTGTCGCGCGATCATCCAGGAGTTCGACACGATGCCGCTGCAGGGAGAGGGCACGAAGCCCCGCGTCGGCGTTGTCGGCGAGATTTTGGTGAAGTTCCACCCGACCGCGAACAACCAGGTCGTCGACGTCATCGAGCGCGAGGGCTGCGAGGCGGTCGTTCCGGGTCTTATCGAGTTCTTCCTGTTCGGCATCGTCGGGCGCATCTTCCAGAAGGACCCGCTTGGCCGTTCGTCGAAGGGCGCGGTTGCCGCGCGCGGCATCTTGCACTTGCTCGCGACGATGCGCAAGCCGCTCATCGACGCGCTCGAGAAGTCGCGCCGCTTCGAGGCGCCGACCGACATCTTCACGCTCGGCGAATATGCCGAGGAGATCCTGTCGACGTGCAACTCGATGGGCGAGGGCTGGCTGCTCACCGCCGAGATGATCGAGCTCATCCGCACCGGCACGCCCAACATCGTCTGCGCGCAGCCGTTCGCGTGCCTGCCGAACCACGTGGTCGGCAAGGCCGTCATCAAGGAGCTGCGCCGACAGCACCCGACGAGCAACATCGTCGCGGTCGATTACGACCCCGGTGCCAGCGAGGTCAACCAGCTCAACCGCATCAAGCTGATGATCAGCGTTGCGAAAGCGAACCTGGTTTCATAGGTGACGGGTAAGCTGACAATCGTTCCGACGCCGATCGGCAACTTGGGGGACATGCCTCCGCGTGCGCTTGACGCGCTGCGTGAAGCGGACGTCATTTGCGCTGAGGACACGCGCATGACCGGCAAGCTTCTCGCGGCGTTCGAGATCGAGGGCAAGCGTTTCGAGCGCCTCGACGAGAACGTGATGGGGGAGCGTGCCGGTCAAATCGTTGCGCGCGTGAAGCAAGGCGAGGTCGTCGCCTATTGCTCCGACGCCGGCATGCCAGGTGTGAGCGATCCCGGGCTGCGGCTCGTTGCCGAGGCCCGTGCGGCTGGAGCGCCGGTCGAGGTGCTTCCTGGTCCGACTGCTGCTGCGACCGCTTATGTTGCGAGCGGCACGACGAGCCCTGCGTTTTATTTCGGCGGCTTCTTCCCGCGCAAAGACAAGGCGAGGGTCGATCTGCTCGAGAGTCTCAGGTGGCTTGACGCTGCGTTGATCTTTTACGAAAGTCCGAATCGTATCGCCGACTCGCTCGCCGCGATAGCGCGCGTGTTTCCGCAGCGCGAAGTGGCGGTATGTCGCGAGCTCACGAAGCTCCACGAGGAAGTGGCGCGCGCGACGGCTCCTGCGCTTGCCGAGGATTTCGCCGCCCGCGAATCGGTGAAGGGCGAGATTGTCATCGTCATCGACCCGCCTTTTGAGGGCGAGATTGCTGCTGATCCCAGCGATATCGAGTCCCGCGCTCGAGAGCTTGCCGCCCAAGGAGAGAGACCGAAGTCGATCGCCAAGCAGCTCGCCGTCGAGTTCAACATTTCCCGCAACCAAGCTTACGACATCGCCCTCGCCGCAAAATGAGTCATGGGGTCGTTTCGTTTCACTCGTTTCCCGAAAATGAGTGAAACGAAACGACCCCATGACTCATTTGAGAAAGGACCGCATGGATTCGCATATCGTGTTCGTCGATGATCTTGAGGTTTGGGTTATCGAGAAGCCGCGGAATCGGCGGGCGAACTTGCGGGTGCAGCCGGATGGGCGCATCGAGTGCTCGGTGCCGCGCGGACTCTCCGACCGTCTCGTTGAGAAGTTCGTGCGCGAGAAGCGCGATTGGATCGAGCGCGCTCGTCAAGGGTATGCTGACACGCCAATGGGCAGAGCTGCCGCTGCAACTTCTGAAGAGCTCAAGGAATGGCGTGAGCTGCTCGAGGCCTTCGTGCCTGCGCTCGTCGAAAAATGGGAGCCCATCCTTGGCGTGACCGTTCAAAAGCTCGCTTACCGCAAGATGAAGTCGCGCTGGGGAAGCTGCCAGCCATCGACTGGGCGCATTTGCATCAACACCGTTCTTGCGATTTGTCCGCCGGAATGTCTCGAATATGTGGTGGTCCATGAGCTTTGCCACCTCCTCGTTCCCGGCCACGGCCCCGAGTTTCATGCTCTCATGGATCGCGTCATGCCCGATTGGAAGCAACGCCGAGCCAAGCTTAGGTAAGGTTTGCGCCGGGAAAAGGGCGTCGAGATCCTTCGCTGCGCTCAGGATGACAGGGGGCGCTGTCATCCTGAGCGCAGCGAAGGATCTCCTGGTCGGGGATTACGGGTGTCTAGATCATGTTCATTTGCGCGAGGGTGCGGTCATACCAGGCACGCCAGTTGGGCGGGCAGTATTTCTTGGCACCTTCGATGGAAATCTGACCGCCGTAGCCATTTGCCAGTCCCCGCACATGGGCGTCAATCGCCTCTTCCCAGGATGACCAAGACGCCGAACCCCAGCCCCAGGCGTTGTGGGGCTTGAAACAGTAAAGGCCCTTGGAGCTTTCGGTGAAAGAGATGGCCGGCGAGAAGCGCGGGTCGACGCCATATTTCAGGGCAGCCTGCGCAAACGTTCGGCCTTGCCCGGCTAACGGCGATCCCGCCAAGTAGGCGTCGATACGCGCGGCCCAGCCGTCGACGGAGTCATCGCCGGCGGAAGCGCCGCCACCTGAGTCGCCGCCGCCAGAGTCGGAATTACCCGAACCGCCGGAGTCACCCGAATCACCGGAGTTGCCCGCGTCAGCCGAACTGTCAGACGACCCGCTATCGTTGTCGCGAGGCTCTTCGGCGAGCGCCGCCGCTTGAGCCGCGATCTCGGCCTGAAGCCGCGCTTCTTCCTCGATGCGTCGCTGCACTTCGGCCTGCGCCGCTTCGGCTCGATCGAGTGCTTCCTTGGCGCCTTGCATCTTGTCTTCGGCCTCGCGCTGGGCCGCCTTCAGCTGGCTTTGCTCGGCGACGACCTCGTCCTTAAGCTGCACAAGACGGTTTATCTCGGCGACGTTCGCGTCGGAGACGCGGTCCATATAGTCCATGAAGGAAATGAAGTCGAAGAAGCTGTCGGAGCTGAGCAGCAACTCGACGATACCCGCACCCTGCTGCTGCATCTTGTATTGCTCTCGCGCTGCTTTCGCGCTTCGCTCTTGCTGTTCGGGAATCTGCTTTTCGAGTTTCTCGATGTGCTTTCGCTTCTCGTCGACTGCAGCGGCTGCCGCCTCGACCTCCGCTTGCGCCTCTGAATAGGCGCTTTGCGCCGATTCGATTTCCTGCTGCAGCTCGAGAGCGGTCATGTTCAACGTGTCCATGACCTCTTCGTCCGCAACCGCCGTCGAGTGCGCCGCGATGGCCGCGAGGAGGAAAACGAGAAGCCCGGTCGCAAAAGCCGCGCCTCCCTTGAGCAGGTATGCTGCGTTTCGTGTCATGTTTCATCTGCCTTACAGGTAAGAATCGAATCCAATTATATATGAGGGGTAAAATCGCGCCGTCGCGCTCACCAAATCTGCGGTATCCGCGTGGGCCTGCCGTTTTCTTTCCATAATCGCCATTCGTTACCCGTTTTCGGTTCTGACCTGCAATAAAATTGAAATCTATCGATAAGGGGGTTGGTGAAATGAAGCGCAGCTATGTGGTGGTCGCGTGTTTAGTCGCGGTTGCGCTCGCCCTCGTTCCCTGGATCGGCGCCCTCTTTGCAGCCGATGAAAACCACGTCGCCGAGGAGCCGCGTTCGGCTGTCAGTTCCGACAATCATTCTGGTGACTCTTCTAGCGCTTCTTCGGCTGATGCCGCATCTTCCGTTGAGGTGGTCGAGCCTCGGGATGCGTCCGAAACTCATTACGAAGAAGGCATGGCGCTTGTCGCGCTCGAGGAAGGGGCGGATTCCGAGGCGGTGCTCTCGCGGATTGCGGACTTGCCGGAATTAAATGGGTTCTCGGTGGCCCGCATGGCCGATGACTACATGAAGATCGCGCTTCCTGCGGGCATTGCGGTCGAGGATGCGGTCGAGCTTCTGCTCGATGCCGAAGGCGTCGCCGCCGCCCAGCCGAATTACCGCTATCACACGCTCGCCGAGACGGGCTCCGAGCAGCCGCGCGCCTTGACGGCCGCCGCTCCCGCGGACACGACGCTGTCGACCCAGGCGACAAGCGGCGATCCGAACAGGGCGGCGCAGTGGGCGCTTGCCAGCATGAATGTTCCGGCTGCCTGGAATGAGGTCGTCAAACGCGGCGCGTCGCACAAGCGCGTGTCGGTGGCGGTTCTCGATTCAGGTTTTCTGGTCGACCACGAGGACCTGAAGGACGTCGTCGTCAAGAGCTACAACGCCGTGAGCGGCGGCAGCGATGTTTACAACAACGAGGAAGATGCCGAGCACGGCACTCATGTGGCGGGCATCATCGCGGCCCAAGCCAACAACGGCAAGGGGGTGGCCGGCGTTGCCTATAACACGTCGTCGTTCGCGACGTGCGGCGTCGTTCCCATTTGCGTGGCGAACCGACTCGGCGATATATATACGGACACGCTGGTTGATGCCTATAAGTGGCTGCGCAAGAAGAAATCGGCTTACAACATCCGCGTCGTCAACATGAGTCTCGGGGGCGACAGGGGGATGGACAAAGACTACGGCGACACGTTGGTGGAGCGCCAGATCAACGCCGCATGGAATGAGGACATCGTGACCGTTGCGGCGGCGGGCAACATCGACGATGGTTGGTACAACATGCCGTTTGCCACCTGGCCGTCCGATTCGCCGAACGTGATCAGCGTCATCAACCTTGCGCGGGCGTCGAACGCCGACGGCGTCAAGCGTTCGTCGAGTTCGAATTTCAACGTGTCGGGACGGGCGTGCAAGGACATTTCGGCGCCGGGGACGGACATTTTGAGCACGTGGTCGAGCTCAACTAACGCATATCAATATGAGACGGGCACGTCGATGGCCTCCCCGGCCGTCGCCGGCGTGGTTGCGCTCATGTTCAAGGCGAACCCGAAGTTAACGGCCCCCGAAGCGGCGAGCAAGTTGTTCTCGACCGCAAAGGACTTGACGAAGGCGAGCGGCACTTCGAAGGGGTGGGACCGGGCTTCGGGCTATGGCGAGGCGGATGCCGCCGCTGCCGTGTCTGCATCGGCGGCTTACCTGTCGGGCACGACCACCGTTTCAGCTGGAAAATATTCGCAGCTCAACGTGAAGGTCAATGGCAAGAAGCAATCCGCGAAGGCTTGGCGGTGGTCGTCGAGCAACACGAAGGTCGCGCGCGTGTCTTCGACCGGGCGCGTGACCGGCGTCGCTTCGGGTGACGTGGTCATCACCGCGAAGAAAGGCTCGAAGGTCGCTCGCCAGACGATGACGGTCTCGGGGTCGAAGACCCATGTTTCGTCGCTTTCCATAAAGGTTTCGAGTCGGGCATACATAGGTAAGGCTTGCACGCCAAACCCGGTCGTGCGCGACGGGAGCGTGCGCCTCGTGAAAGGGCGCGACTATAAAGTGAGTTATTCGAGCAACAAGAAGGTCGGCATCGCGAAAGTGAAGGTGACGGGAATCGCGCCTTATTACGGCTCGACGACCAAGCGCTTTACTATAAAGCCGGCGGCGACGTCGATCGCGTCGCTCAAGGGCGCCCCGCAGGGGCTCGTCGTGAAATGGAAGCGGCGTGCTGCTCAGACGACGGGCTATCAGCTTCAACTCGCAACGGACAGGGCGTTCAAGCAGGGTCGTTACACGTTCCAGGAGACCGGCGTGAGCACGGCTGGCGCCTCGGTTGAAAGCCTTGAGTCGGGGAAGCGCTATTACGTTCGCGTGCGCACCTACAAGGTCGCGGGCGGGGAGACCTATTACTCGTCGTGGTCGAAAGTGAAATCCGTTATTACGAAGTAGTGCCGCTCAACCTGCTAAAATGTCACTCGCACGAAAATCCAAGCGAGGAGCACTGACATGTCCAAAGGCACTTACACATTCACCACGCCTATCTATTATGTAAACGCCGCGCCGCATCTCGGCACGGCCTACACGACGATCGCCGCTGACTGCGTCGCGCGTTATCAGCGCATGAACGGGTATGACGTCGCGTTCGTCACCGGCATGGACGAGCATGGGCAGAAGGTCGCCGACACCGCGGCTGCGCACGGGATGACGCCGCAGGAATGGTGCGACTCGATGGAGCCGGCGTTTCGCGACACGTGGGATCTGCTCGACATCACCTACACCGACTTCGTGCGCACGTCGAGCGAGCGCCAGACGCGCACCGTGCAGAAGTTCTGGCAGGACCTGTTCGACAAGGGCTACCTTTACAAGGACAGCTATGAGGGTTGGTATTGCGTCCACGAGGAGACCTATTACGCTGAGTCCGACCTCGAGAAGAACGAGGATGGCGAGTTCGTCTGCCCCGACTGCAAGCGCCCGGTGCAGCTGATGGCGTCCGGCGAGGAGAACTGGTTCTTCAAGCTGAGCGAGTTCCAGCAGCCGCTGCTCGACTTCTATGCGGCGCATCCTGACTTCATCCGCCCCGAGTCGCGTCGCAACGAAATCGTGACGTTCGTCGAGGGTGGGCTGAAGGACCTCTCGATTTCGCGTTCGACGTTCGACTGGGGCGTGCCGCTGCCGTTCGACGAGGGGCACGTGGCCTATGTGTGGGCCGACGCGCTGCTCGCCTATTTCACGGGCATCGGCTATGCCGACCCCGAGCGTGCGGGCGAGTTCGACGCGCGCTGGCCGATGCAATATCACTTCGTCGGCAAGGACATCACGCGCTTCCATTGCGTCATTTGGCCGGCGATGCTTTTGGCGGCCGGGCTTGAGCCGGCGCACACCGTGTTCGGCCACGGCTTCCTGCTCACCAAGGGCGAAAAGATGTCGAAGTCGAAGGGCAACGCGCTTTCGCCGCAGGACATGGTGCGCGTGTTCGGCGTCGATGCCTATCGTTATTACTTCATGAGCGACGTGCAGTTCGGCCATGACGGGTCGATTTCGATGGAGCGCATGGTGCAGGTTTACAACAACGAGCTCGCCAACACGTGGGGCAACCTCGTGAGCCGCGTTCTCAACATGACCAACAAATATTTCGACGGTAAGGTGCCGGTCGTGCCCGCATCGATGGCTGATGCGGCCAACCCGCTGCGCGACGTCGCCGCCGGGCTTTACGCCGAATATGACCGCTGCATGGCTGAGGTCGACTTCACCGGTGCGGTTGCTGCGGTGCAGAAGCTCGCGCAGGCCGCGAACCTCTACATCGAGGACGAGGCGCCGTTCCGCCTCGCGAAGGACGAGTCGCCTGAGGCGGCCGACAAGCTCGCGTTCGTGATGTATAACCTGCTCGAGGCGATTCGCATCTGCGCGCTTTACTTTGCGCCCTTCGCGCCGAACACGAGCGCCGAGGCGTTCCGTCGCCTGGGGCTCGGCACGCTTGTCGAGCTGACCGACATCGAAGCCGCGACGGCCTGGGGCCAGCTCCCCGCCGGCAGCGCCATCGAAGTCGGCGACCCGCTCTTCCCGCGCTTAGACGTGGACGAGCTCACTTTCGACGTAGAGTAAGCGAGCTATGAGTTATGGGGTCGTTTCGTTTCACTCATTTTGAGCAAATGAGTGAAACGAAACGACCCCATAACTCATTTTTGGAAGGAGCTTATGTCTGGACGACTGAAACTGCCGCCGGAGCGGGACTTCGGGTTTTACCAGCGGCGCAAGCATGATAAGTGGCGTGCGGTCGCGCCGCCGGAGCCGGCGCTTGAAGGTCCGGTGGCGGATTCGCATGCGCATGTCCACATGCTGTCCGACCCGGCGCACGAGTTCGCGCGCGCAGCTGCCAACGGCGTCGATTTCATCTGCGAGGTGACCGACCCGTCCGAAGACGGCAAGCGTCCGTTTGACGAGCTCGATGCGTGGTTGGCTGGTTCGGGCGTGACGACCTGCATAGCCGTCGGCGTGCATCCGCATAACGCGAAGCTCTTCACGCCCGAGGTTGAAGCTGAGCTCGTTGCGCGCCTGCAAGACCCGCGCGTGGCCGCGCTCGGCGAGATCGGCCTCGATTACCATTACGATCTCTCTCCTCGCGAAGCTCAACGCGACGTCTTTCGTCGTCAGATTAAACTTGCGCAGCAGCACAGCCTGCCGATTGCGTTGCACTTGCGCGGCGGCGAGGACCCGCAGGTGGACAATGCGCACGCGGAAGCGTTTCAGATCCTGCGCGAGGAGGGCGCGCTCGGTCCGCGCACGTTGCTGCATTGCTGCGCGCTGCCGCCCGATGAAATCGTGCCGTGGATCGAGGCGGATTGCTACATCGCCTATGGCGGAGCGCTCACCTTCAAGAACGCCGACGCTGCCCGCGAAGGCGCGCGCCTCGTGCCAGCCGAGCGCCTGATGCTCGAGACCGACAGCCCCTACATGACCCCCGAGCCCATGCGCGGCGCCGCCTGCACGCCCGCGCATGTCATCTTTACTGCTGCCGCCCTCGCCGAGGTCCGTGGGGTGGAACCCGGCCCGGCGCGCGAGTCGTTCCTAGCGCAGCTTCATGAAAACACGCTAAACTTTTACCACGTTACCGCTCACGGGTTGACGTAGGGGCGGGCTATCGCCCGCCCGCCAACCATGGCAGCTGGGCGGGCGATAGCCCGCCCCTACGAAAACGACGACGCGGGAATGCGCTCGCGTTGTTTTGGAAGGACGAACATGAAACGCTTGATAATCGTCGGGTCGCCGCGCACGGATGGGCGAAGCGCGCATCTGGCGGAAATGCTGTTCGAGGCGAACATCGACGAGCGGCCCGAGGACGAGCTGTTCCTCGTGCCGGTGTCGGAGGTCGAGATCGGGCCGTGCATCGGATGCGACGGGTGTCGCGAGAAGTCGAACGTCATCTTGAAGGGCGACGATGGCAAGGAGGTCACCGTCCAGCGCCACCGCTGCGTGTTCGATGACGACATGCAGACGCTTTACGACCTCGTCGACGATGCGGATGAGGTGACGGTGGTCGCGCCCGTTTACTTCTCCGGCGCATCAGCCCCGTTCAAATGCGTGCTCGACCGTTTGCAGCCTTATTACTGGGCAGACGCGGGCAAGGGCAAGAAGCGCCCGGCGACCTTGCATGTGATCGGCGAAGGCGGCGATCCGCATGGCTATGACGCCCTCGTGAGCGAGGTCCGCTCGGCGTTTGCCTGTGCCGGATTCCGTCTCGAGCGCGTTTTCGATTGGGTTGGCAAGATCGATGCGGATGGAGAGATTACCGCCGACGCCCGCGAGATCACATTCGATGCGGCCGGCAAGAAGCAGCGCCCCAAACTCGACATCTCGTCTGGTCAGGGGAAGCAACGTGGGAAATAGCCGTTACTCGCCGTATTCGACGCCAAGCGCCACGCGCGAGGTCTTGGAGCTCCACGGCCTCTACACGAAGTATGCTCTCGGCCAGAATTTCCTGGTAAACGACGATGTCATCCGCAAGATCATCGAGCTCGCCGACGTTAAGGCGACCGACCGCATCCTCGAAGTCGGCCCCGGCATCGGCACGCTGACCGCGGCGCTCTTGCCGCGCGCCGCGCACGTGACCGCCATCGAGATGGACGCCGACTTGCCCGCGGTCCTCGCCGACACGCTCGCTCCCTGGGTCGACAAGTTCACCTTGCTCAGCAAAGACGCCCTCGAGGCGAGCGCCGAAGACTTCACCGAGCCGCGCCCGACGAAGCTCGTCTCGAACCTGCCATATGCCGTTGCCGCGACCGTCGTGCTCGATTACCTCCAGCGCTTCGACAACCTCGAGAGCATGACGGTGATGGTGCAGAAGGAAGTGGCCGACCGCATGACCGCGCAACCTGGCACGAAGACCTATGGGGCTTACACCGTGAAGCTTCAGCTTTACGCGCGCCCAGCGGGGCGTTTCCCGGTTGCGCCCGGCAACTTCTTCCCGCCGCCGCACGTCGAAAGCTCCGTCCTGCGCCTCGACCGCGTTGTCACGCCCGAGTACGCCGAGGCCATCTGCACGATGGCCGACGCCGCCTTCGCCACGCGACGCAAGACCCTTGCGAACTCGTGCAAGACGTTCTTCGCGAACGACCCGGCGACTCAGGCTCGCCTCCCCGAGATCTTCGAGCGCGCCGGCATCGATCCGCGCCGCCGCGGCGAGACGCTTACTCTCGAAGAGTTCATTCGCCTCGGCACCGCGTATGCCTCGTAGGGGCGGGCTATTGCCCGCTCGCCAATTGAGGTGGACGGGCGGGCAATAGCCCGCCCCTACGGGAGGCGAGACGGCATGCCCCTTCCAAATAGAAAAGCCGGATGCAACGAGCGCATCCGGCTTTCGAGAACGTTGTGGCGACGGGCTACGAAATCTTCAGAGTGGCTCCGGTTTTGTTCGTGCCGCTGTGGAAGTAGAAGTAAACATCCTCGCCCTTGTAAAGCTTGATCGAGCCCGTGCGCGTCGTCAGCGGACGGCTCACGGTGTTGCTGTAATAGCTGTTGTTATAGCCCTTCGTGCAAAGCCAGAGCGTGTTGGACGTGCCGCCCTTGGTCTTGACCTTCACCATGAAGCTGTATCGCGAATCGCGGTTGTCCTGCTTTTGGACCTCGACGAACGCGGTGTCGCGATAGTTGGGGGAGGTCAAGCCCGAGAACTTGAACGAATACTTCTTCGTCTTCGAAGCCGTGAACTTGAGGTAGCCCTGGCCGCCCTTGAGGTTGAGCTTGTTCGTGCCCTTCTTGACCTTGGTGGCCGCTTTCTTGATCGTCTTGGTATCGCAGGTGAAACCATGCTTCTTGATCGTTTTGGCTTTCGCGCAGGTCGACTTCGTCGACTGGGCGGTTTTGGCGGCCTGCGTCGTCTCGATGCTGCCCGCTTCGAGGCTTGCTGCAAAAGCCGGCGCCGGGATCGTCAGTGTAAGCGCGACGACCGCTGCGATGAGCGCAGCCATCGCGACGCGCAGCTGCTTGGTGAAAAGTGCTTCCTTCTCCATTTTGTTCCTTTCCGTGCTTCCGCCCGCGGTGCCATCACCGCGTTCTCCCCTTATAGCGGAAGTCTCAATGGTAACGTTTTTTTCCACGTTGCGTAATGGGCATTTCCAACCCATTTCTGACAATAATTCGTTAGCGATTCCCAAAAACGGTTGATTTCTCATGTATGAGCAGTGCATACAACCTGCTGTGCTACAGTCGTTTCATGACACAAGACATGCGACAACCCCTAGAGATACTCCACGATTGTTTCGGATATGAGGAATTTCGTTCTGGCCAAGCCGAGCTCATTGACGCGATTCTCGGCGAACGCGACGTCGTCGGAGTCATGCCGACCGGTGCCGGCAAGTCGATTTGCTATCAAGTCCCCGCGCTCGCGCTTCCGGGGCTCACGCTTGTCATCAGCCCGCTCGTTTCGCTCATGAACGACCAGGTTCGCGCGCTCGTCGCTGCGGGCATCCCGGCTGCGTTCCTGAACTCGCAGCTCGGTCCGCGAGAGCGCGAGGAGGTGATGTGGCGAGCGGGGCAAGGGGAGTTCAAGCTTCTATATGTCGCCCCCGAGCGCCTGGGCGACCCGGACTTCGCGGCCTTTGCCGCGGTGGCGAACATCCCGCTCGTGGCTGTCGACGAGGCTCATTGCGTTTCGCAATGGGGGCAGGACTTCCGTCCGTCTTATCTGCGGATCGCCGGGTTTATCGCGGGCCTGCGCCAGCGCCCAACAGTTGCTGCGTTCACGGCGACGGCGACTCCGCGCGTCGCCGCAGATATCGCGCGGCTGCTCGAGCTGCGCGATCCGTTCTCGCTCACGACCGGCTTCGATCGCCCGAACCTGCGCTTCGAAGTCGAGCAGCTTTCCGATAAGCGCAAGCAACAACGCCTTCTCTCGTTCGTGAAGGAACATGTGGAGGAAAGCGGCATCATTTATTGTTCGACGCGCAAGCATGTCGAAGCCGTTCACGAGTTTCTTCTCGGTGAGGGCGTCTCCGTGACGCGTTACCATGCCGGGCTCGGAACCGTGGAACGCAATCGCAACCAGCAAGCCTTCGTGAACGACGACATGCCGGTGATCGTCGCCACGAATGCGTTCGGCATGGGCATTGACAAGTCGAACGTGCGCTATGTCGTGCACTTCAACATGCCGGGAAGCCTTGAGGCCTATTACCAGGAAGCGGGGCGCGCCGGACGCGATGGCGAGCCGTCGCTCTGCTTGTTGCTTTGGAATGACGCCGACATCGCGACTGCGCGATTCTTTATCGAGCAGGAGTCTGGCAACGAGGCGCTCACCCCGGAGGAAGCAGATGCCGTGCGTTCGAGCCAGCGTCGTCGCCTGGCGGCCATGAGCGGTTACTGCATGACCGTCGAGTGCCTGCGCGCGACCATCTTGCGCTATTTCGGCGAGTCAACGGGCGAGGCAGCGGGGTCGGGGCGCGTTGTCTCTCAGGGTTGTTGCTCGAATTGCTCGGACGAGGCGCATGCGAACGCAATCGAGGTGACTGACACGGCGCGAGCAGTGATGCGATGCGTGCAGGAGTTCCGCGGGCGTTTCGGCAAAGGGGTCGTCGCCGACGTTCTGACCGGGTCGAAGAGCGCGAAGATCCGCGAATGGAACCTCGATAGTTCGCGGACTTACGGCGCGGTTGAAGATAGCGTTGCGGCTGTGAAGGAGATAATCGAGTTGCTTGCTGCGGGCGGCTACCTCGAGATCACCGAGGGGCGTTATCCGCTCGTCGGGCTCGGGCCGCGTGCCCGCGAAGCCGCAGTCACTAACTCCGAGTTCCATCTATATATGAAGCGTAAGACGAAGCCCGGGCAATCTGCGCGAGCCAAGAGCCAACCAGGGGCAGTTCAACTTGCCACCCCGAGCAGTCCGAGCTGTTCGAGCGCTTGCGTTCCCTGCGCAAGCGCATCGCAGACGAAGAAGGCGTGCCTCCTTACATCGTGTTTTCCGATGCGGCCTTGCGCGGCATGTGCGTCGCGCGGCCCGCGACCGACGACGAGTTCCTTGCCGTCAACGGGGTCGGTCCCGTCAAGCTCGAGCGTTACGGCCAGCTCTTCCTCGCCGAACTCTCCCAATCGTAGGGGCGGGCTATCGCTCGCAGTTTGCCGTGGTCGATGGGCGGGCAATAGCCCGCCCCTACAGAATATGACAGCTATCCGTTGAGTTATTAAGCGCTAGAATAGCTCCGTTACAGAAGTTGCATTTCGGTTGAAAGGAACGACATGCCTCGCATTCATTGCTTGAACAACATCTCCGCGAAGGGGACTGACCAGCTGCCCGACGGGTATGAGCTCGTCGACGGCCTCGACAGCGCCGACGGCGTTCTCGTGCGCAGCGCCCAGCTGCACGACACGGAGTTTCCGGCCAGCTTGCTCGCCATCGCGCGTGCTGGCGCCGGCGTGAACAACATCCCGCTCGACCGATGCGCGGAGGAGGGCATCGTCGTGTTCAACACGCCGGGCGCCAACGCCAACGCCGTGAAGGAGCTCGTCATCGCCGGCCTGCTGCTCGGCAGCCGCGGCATCGTCGCGGGCGCCGATTGGGTTCGCGAGAACGCGGACGACCCGGACGTCGCCAAGTCCGCCGAGAAGGCGAAGAAGGCCTATGCCGGTCGCGAGATCCTCGGCAAGAAGCTCGGCGTCGTCGGCCTCGGTGCAATCGGCGCACTCGTCGCGAACGCGGCCATCGATCTTGGCATGGACGTTTACGGCTATGACCCGTTCGTCTCGGTCGACGCTGCGTGGCGTCTCTCGAAGGACGTCCACCACGTGACCGATCTCGACAAGCTGTGCGCGGAGTGCGATTACATCACGATTCACGTTCCCGCGATGGACTCGACCAAGGGCATGATTGGTGCCGCGCAGATCGGCGCGATGAAATCCGACGCCGTGCTCCTGAACTTCTCGCGCAACACGCTCGTCGACGAGGAGGCGCTCGTCGAGGCGCTCGCCACCGACAAGCTCGGCCGCTACATTACCGACTTCGCGAATCCGACCATTTTGAAGGCCGCCGCCGACAAGGCGATTGTCTTGCCGCATCTCGGTGCCTCGACGGCCGAGGCGGAAGAGAACTGCGCGGTCATGGCGGTTCGTGAAATCGTCGACTTCATCGAGAACGGCAACATCACCAATTCGGTGAACTTCCCGGCCGTCAACCTCGGACCGCGTCCGGCCGCCGGCCAGCGTGTAGCCATCGCGCACAAGAACGTGCCCGGCGTCATCAATGCCATCACCGAGGCCATTGCCGCTCATGGACACAACCTTGCGAACATTTTGAGCAAGGCCCGCGGCGATTTCGCCTTCACCTTGATCGACATCGACGACCAGTTCGGCGCCGATGCCGTCGAGAAGATGCAGGCTCGCGAGTCGGTGATCCGCGCGCGCGTCATCTAATAATCAAGGAAAATTCGGGATTGCGGCGCTTGGCCCACAGGGCCAAGCGCCGCATTTTTTTGGGACGGGTCCGTCGCGAGCTTCGTAACATGATTAGAGATTGCCTGCAGATCTTGCCGGATACGACGCAAGCGAGGGGGAATCATGAACTACGACGTTCTGACACCCGAGCAAAAGGCCGAAGCACCTGAGCGCCGCACTCCCGAGGAGATGCTCGAGCTCGCCCGCGATGAGGGCTTCGAGCTCTCCGATGAAGAGCTTGAGCAAGTCTCGGTCGGCGCATCTTGGGAAGAGGGCAAGATTGAATGGAGGCCGCTCTCCTACACGTGCCCGCGGTGCGGACGAGACGATGTCTGGGTCCGCCTTCCCGTCCTCAATTGCAACCGTTGCGGTTTCGAATTCAGAGAATCGGGTTCCTCGATTTAGAAGAACGCGCCCCTATTGTCATCCTGAGCCGAAGGCGAAGGATCTCTTGCCCGGTAACCGGCATTCGATATCCTTCGCCTTCGGCTCGGGATGGCAGGATTAGTGCCGGAGGCTGAAAACAAACAAGCGCCGATGACGGCGCTTGTGACTTTTCTGGAGCGGGTGACGGGACTCGAACCCGCGAATACCAGCTTGGGAAGCTGGGGCCTTACCACTTGGCGACACCCGCATGTGAGTTGTTAGGATAGCACATAAATATGTTCTTGCGCTGCGCGATGCGCTGGGGTATTATCATCTTCGCTCGTTTTGAGCGCTTGCGGGCGTGGCGGAATTGGCAGACGCGCTAGCTTCAGGTGCTAGTGGGGTTTAACCCCGTGGAGGTTCAAGTCCTCTCGCCCGCACCACCTGATTAAACGGCCTCCCGTTCGGGAGGTTTTTTCATCTCACTTGTTCGTGAAGCGTTTTCCAATTGTGGACAAATTGTGACACTGAACGAAATCGTACGGCTGAATCGTGTTGAGAATAGGAATACTAGCGACTCGAGACGAGGAGGATGATGCCATAGGGCGTGTGACGGTTACCGCAGCGAGGATATCCTCATTTCCCCATTTCAGCTATAGTATGTGTTGGGTTTCTCTGCATTCTTGGCCGAAACGAGGATTTGAGAGAGAACAAAGACATAACGTCTGCGGTCGAACGCCACGCGAACACTGTTGCGCGCGTGTGTGCCCTTTACTTCGGGCGCAGGCCTGAATGCGACGACGCGTTTCAGGACACGTTCCTGAAATATGCACAATCCGACAAGGAGTTCGAGGACGACGAGCACTGCAAGGCGTGGCTGATCAGCGTGGCATCGAACACGTGCAAGGACATGTTGCGCAGGTTTGAAATGAAGACGGTGCTCACCGATCAATTCGAGGATACGGCGAGTCCGCATTGGCATTCGGGTGTCGAGGCGGATGGCCGGGCCGAGGAATTGAACGAGGCGCTGCAGCAGCTCGACGAGAAGTTCCGCGTCGTGCTTTACTTGAAATACTACGAAGGCTACACGGCGGCTGAGATCGCCGAGATGCTGGATATGCCGGAAAACACCGTGTATACGAACTTGACGCGCGGCCGAGAGAAGTTGAAGGAGGTGCTGACCCGTGGTTGACGGTAACAACGCGAACGTCCAGGCGGACGAATTCGATGCCGAGATGGGCGAGTTGTTCTCGGCGTTCGACGGGATGGGCGCCTCTGATGCCTTGAAGGCCAAGACGATCGGCGTCATCGCTGCAACTGCGGGAGCGACGGCCGCTGCCGCAGGTGCGGCTTATGCCGCAACGGGTGAGGCCGGTGCAAGCGCGGCGGGCGCTGCAGCTGCCGGGTCGCAGCCCGCAGCCGCGACTTCTCCTGGAATGACGGCGTCGGCTGGCGGGAAGTTCGCAGCCAAAGTGGCTAGTTCGCCCATCAAGATTGTGCAGGTTGCAGCCATCGCAGCTTGCGTCACGGCGGCGACGGTCGGCGGCATTGCCTATGTTACGGGCGTTTTCGCTCCGGACCAAGCGCTCGAGGTCGCCATCGAGTCGACCGATTCGGGCCAGGCCGACGGCCAGCAGGGAGACGCCAGCTCCAATGGCGATTCAAGCGATCAAAGTGCCCAGGCGGCGCCCGGCTCTTCTGACCGGCAAAGCCAACAGGACAACCGTGTTGACGGCGGCAAGGATGCCGCATCGGCTTCATCGGTCGAACCGTCTGGCGAATCGGGCGAGTCGAATTCGGGTTCGAGCGGTTACGATCCGGATCCTACGCCTTCGGGCGGGGGGCATCGGTTCGGGTCCAACCAGAATTATTGGCAAGAGGGCACCGAGGACGAGAATGAAAAGCCGATCACACTGCCCGGTGAAGAGGACTATGGGGTTCGCGGCGGCGGGCCGAGCGATGACGCCCTCACTGCCATCTCCGATGAGCTCGTCTCACATCCGGATTGGGACAAAATGCCGGAAGACTGGAGCAAGTTGCCCGACGATGATAGCTTCTGGAAGAGCTGGGAGCATGGCGGTTGGGGAAGCGTGGATTGGAACAAGTTCGCGGATTGCGTTCAGTCCCCCGATGAGGACGAGCAGAATTCACGCTAAACCATAGATGCCCTTCGATTCCTTCATATTCGATCTTGACGGCACGCTGCTCGACACGTTGCCGGATTTAGTGCGCCTTACAAACAAGGTGCTAGCCGAGCGCGGCTGGCCCGAACGCACGCACGACGAAGTGCTGGGGTTCGTCGGCGGCGGAGGGCGTGTTCTCTTGAGGCGCGCCGCTCCAGAGGAAGCGAGCGAGAGCGACGTTGATGACGCGTTTGCGCGTTGGCGCGCGCTCTATCCGGAATTCGGTCACGCGCTCACGCATCCTTATCCAGGGATGCATGAAACGCTCGTGCAGCTCAAGAGCCGCGGCGTCAAGCTCGGCGTGCTGTCGAACAAGTTCGACGAGGCGGCGCGCAAGGTCGTGGCCGACCACTTCCCCGGGATGTTCGACCTTGTGCGCGGGGAGTGCGCCGAGATCCCGCGCAAGCCCGACCCGACCGGGTTGCGCTGGATGATGGCCGCGTTGGGCGTTTCGCCGGCGCGCACGGCTTATGTCGGGGATTCGGTTACCGACATGGAGGTTGCGCGCGCCGCCGGCGCAACGCCCATCGCCGTCACTTGGGGCTACCAACGCCCTACCGCCCCCCTCGTCATCACCACCCCCTCCGACCTCCTCGCAAATGAGTGAAACGAACGTTTCGAAAAACTCATTTTGAAAAT
>ERZ808037.939-NODE-939-length-22374-cov-5.410638_pt1 | contig 22374 bp, 16 predicted proteins | sample MGYA00380190_ERZ808037 | MGnify/ENA primary metagenome ERZ808037 (study PRJEB31490, sample SAMN06133399) | mouse gut metagenome | isolation source: J9 | host: mice | place: China: Chengdu | collected 2015-05 ... | reverse complement strand
AACATCCCATACGTCGGTTTATACCCTGATACATGAATAGAAATCCTCGCTTCTCTCAAACACGCCCAAAACGTGTCCTCCATCTTCGGAATAAGAAGTCCGTTGGTGCACAGATCAATTTCAGAATCAGGAAAAACTTCTCTATAGAATTTTAGTATTTCTACTATATCAGGGTGCATTAAAGGTTCGCCTCCTAAAATTCTTATCCAAGGCACATCATAGAACAGCTCTGCCATTCTTCTTGCATCCTTTTTAATACACATCAAACTGATATGCTGATTACCCTCTGTCATATTACTTGCGAACAAACATCCTTTACAATTCAAATTACAGTTGTCCGTAATGGGAACCTCAAAATATACCAGTGTTGGTTTCCTGTCACTGAACTTAATCTTCCTCAGCCTTGTTTCTATTAATCCATTTGTATCAAAAAGCGGCAATCTGCATTTACCGGCAATATCGTGCATCATATAAATATTTTCGCATCGATTTGCAAGGCATATATCTATCATCAGTTTTAACGTCTTCTGTGCCCCCGCTGCCAGGAATATTGCCTGAATTCCATTTCCATACAATTCAAAAAAATCATGTGGACGATATATATTAATTCCTCGATAATTTCCCTCCTGAAAATTATCAAGCAGACCTAAAATTTCGTACCCATTCCTCAGCAATTCATCCGCAAGGTATTTCCCGGCATTCCCCGCCCCGAATACAGCAACTTTTTCCTTTCTCTCCATACTTCCTTACCCCTCCGCCTGCATTGCCGGCATCATCGCCTCCGTATTCTGCGTCGTAAATCCCCGGCAAGTCCTACAGAAGTTTGTATATCCCTTTTCCGTATAGCCCAGCCGGAACTCAACCAGTTCCTTCTTTTGATCCGCCGTATGGGTGCGGAGGTCATAGCTTTCCTCCAGATCCTGCTCCCCCGCAATACCCGCCACAGTGGCATATGCCGCATAATTACAGCTGTACAGCTTCCCGTCCCGCAGCTCCTGCCACGTCTGCCCGCATTCCGAACGGTGCTTTATCATCTCCTCCTCTGTGAAGGCGGAATAATCCGTCTTCTCCGGAGCCAGATCCACCCAGCTTTCCACTTTATTAATGAAATATCTGACCTGATACTGCTCCAGTTTCTGTATCAGGTCAGCAAACTGCTCTCGATACTTTGGTACGGCTTCTCTGTAATCATCCACCACTACTTCTATCCTGCATTTACACAATTTCTCTAACAGCTCGTCGGAAGGAACGATCGTACCGTTTGTGGCCATACGCAAAGTCCCGATCCTGTCCCTGTACTTCTCATCAATATATTGAATCAAATCCACCGTATGCTGATACAGCAGCGGTTCTCCACCGCTTACATGAAACTGCATGATAAAGTCCACATGTGAAAAGAACAAATCTACATCCGCCTTTAACGACTCCCATTCGCGCACATAAAATTTCTTCGCAAAAGGATTAAAATTCAGGCAATACCTACACTTTAAATTGCACGCTGTACTCGGAAGAAAGGATATACTCAGAAAATATACCCTGTCATATTTGTACAGATAATATACGGAAATAAATTCCTCTATCAGGAAAAAATCCATACCTTGACGAAAACCGCGTAATTTCAGCTGCTCCACTGCCCCCGCCCTGTCATATTGGGATATCGAAAGAATAATTCCCTCATCATCCTTCAGGGAAACCTGATCCAGTCCTATGCATTCTCTTCCATTAAACCCAGTCTCCTGCTTCACAGGACTGTTATCAATACAGCCAATGACAGGCACCTCATCCTGAAAACAATCTAAAAACTGTCTTCCGTAATCCCCGCATCCAAACAGATAGAAACCCCGCTTTGCTTCCATCTGGCGATACACATCATCATATTCATGTCCTTTGTTTTCCCAACGCATATCCAAGCTCCTTAAACTCTGTATTCCAATATAGCATCAAACCGCCTGATCCATTCCGGCTTATTTGCATTAAGTCTCTTATATACTTCTTCATACTGCTTCATCAGTGTCTGACATCTTGCCAGCACTTCCCCGTTCCTCAATTCACAGGCCAGTTCCGCCGTATTACTGCTGTGATATACCAATATGCGCTTGATCAGATCTAGGACAAACGGCTCGACCTGTCTTTCTTCAAATTTCCGTCTAACGATCTGATAGGCCCGGATATTATCCTCACGCCGCTCCAAGTCAGGCATATGGCATCCTGAATCTTCCCGCTGCAGATAATGATAAAATGTTTTATCCACATAGACCGCCCGTTTTGCACGCAAAGCACATTCCGCCAGATAAAGGACGTCTCCCCCCAGTTTAATGCTCTCGTCAAAAAAGATCGGCCCTTCAAAGGCGCCGCAGACAATTTCTCTCCTATAGAGTTTATCCCATATATAGGCAAAGGTCCTGAAAGAATCTCTTTCATATAAATATCTTAAAAGCATTTCGCCATCAAAAGCCTTTGGATCCACAGGCTTTTCATTCTGCACTGTAATACGGGATTTCCCGGCTTCTTCAAACTCCCGGTAAAAACCGGCGATCGCCATATCGGCTTCAGCCTCTTCCAACGCCCTCACCAGAGTTTCGTACATATCCGGCTCTATCCAATCGTCGCAGTCCATAAACCCGATATAATCCCCACTGGCAATCCGCAGTCCGGTATTTCTGGCATGGCTTTCTCCTCGATTCACCTGATGGACAACGACTACTCTTCTGTCCCTGGCCGCAAACTCATCCACAATCTTCTCTGATCCGTCCGTAGATCCGTCATCCACACAGATGATCTCCATATTCTTATAGGTCTGTGAAACGGCGCTCTCCAAGCATCTACGCAGATAATTGACCGTATTATAGACCGGTATGATCAAAGAAACCTTTCTATCCGACATCTCTCGTCTCCATGAATCTCTCCATAATCTCTGCCATTTTAATACTCTCGCCCTTAGTCAGCTTGAAATGTTTCTCCCCGAATCCATTGATCGCCGATACGAAATCCCCCACCTCATAGCGAAGCCCGTCTTTTAAGAACTTAGAAAAATATTTCTCATTCTGACTCTGATCCTCATATCTGACTTCAAAGGATGTCGTCTTCCACCAGGGAGCCTCCACAATAATATACCCTCTCGTCCCAGATACGATCAACTGCCCCTCCGACTTTACCCCCAGTCCACTCTTGGACGCAGCCAACGCGTTCTCATAAGTAAAATACGCTTTGGTATAAATATCCAGCCCGTTGGCTGCCAGATGGCTCCTAAACTCCAATTCTTTATAATCTTTGCCAAGAATCTTAATTACAGGCAGCATCGTGTAACTGCCCAGCTCCGTGAAACTGCCACCATAAGCTCTGTCCGTCAGCTCTCTGCTCAACGGATTTTCCAGCTTTGTAAAGCACGCTTCCACATCCCGCACGCTGCCGATGGCACCGCTGCGCACAATGGACAGCAGCTGGTTAAAGCCGGGGCAGTATGCCGTCTTGACTGCTTCCATCAGCACGACCCTGTTTTCTTCCGCCATCCGGAAGACCTGCTCCGCCTGCTCTTTCTTTAGTACCATCGGCTTCTCGCACAGCACATGCTTCCGATGCGATATCGCGCTTTTAATATATTCATAATGTGTCTGATGCGGCGAAGCGATATAAACGGCGTCAATCTCCGCATAGAACTCCTCCAGATCATCCATATATTTGTTTAATTCGAATTGTTCCGCAAACCTACGGGCGCTTTCAATATGTGGATTATAAACTGCATCCGTATTGATTCCGCTGACATACTTTACTTCCGGGATCATCCGGGAAGCGATCCGGCCTGTTCCAATAATCCCCAGCCGAATGATATTGTACTTCTTCGCCCGGAGCATGGTGCTGGAGATATCCTTAGTCCTCTCCAGATACACCACTTCGCAGTAATCCTTCAGGAAATCAAATACGCCGACCCAGTCAGAACCTACCGTGAAGACATCCACCCCATATTTCATGATATCTTCCACTTTCTGGCCTACATGGTCTTCAATGATAATCTCATCTGCAAAGCCTGTCTTACGGACGTTTTCAATCCGATCCATCAGGGAATCCACCACATTCATCTTGCCCCGCGATTCATCATAATGCTCCGTGGTGACACCGACGATCAAATAGTCGCCCAACGCTTTTGCCCTCTGCAGCAAACGATAATGCCCTTCATGAAACAGATCAAATGAACCGTACGTAATGACTTTCTTCATTAATGATATCCATGCCTTTCTTTCAATCCGCAGGTTCGATCGCAAACCTGCCCTTTATGATGCTATGTCCAGGGCAGGCACTTAAGCGCCGTCACCGGATGCACCTTCCTCATTTCCTTCGGTGGAAGTTGATGGTAATTTCCAAATTTAAATGTCAGATAGGCATCATAATCTCTGATCCCCTGGAACGTCCTGTTCTCGAATACGATCCCGGCGCTGTTTTCGTACCATTCCCGCAGATAACCATACTCTTTATTGGGGGTCGGAAACATCAGGATCCGCACCCATTTCGTCTTCTTTCTACTCTGTCGGGTCACATATCTGTCATAATAACCATATAAAACATCGGCTGGGATGCACTCCAACATCCGATACCACCCTTTTAACAGCCATCCCTTCGAAACGATCCGTCCCACCGGAGCCCACATCATCTTTCGCATACAATAACAATGGAAATTCTGGCAGGTCCTTATCATCCTGGAATCAGATACGGCATCCAGCGGAAAGATATCAATAAAGATCCCCTGCTCATACGGCATATGCTCCTGGTTTGCCCGAAGAAACAACGTTCCCTTCCTTCTAAGCTTACCGTACCCCCAGCGATAACCCTGTGTATTCCTGTGATCCTGAAAGTAGAATCTGCTGTGATCCAGTTCTCTCTCACATGCGGTTCTGAACTTCTCATATTCCGCTCTCAACAGCGCCACATCCGCATCGTCATCCCACGGAATATAGCCTTTATGCCGCACCGCTCCCAGAAGCGTACCGGCTATGATATTATAATGAATACCACACAGACGGCAGATTCTGTCCACTTCTTCCAGCATCTCCAGCTGAATCAGCTGAACCTGTCTTAATTCATCGTCTGTCAAATGATGTATTCCCATACTTCCGCTCATGTGCCTTTCTATCGTTACTTCACCGTACCTGACATCAATCCTCTCTGATCTGTTCACTCATCAGCATAACGGGCTTTCCCTGCTGCCGAAACAGCTCCACAACCGAACTGCCGCTGCCGTAATAGGCATCTGAAAGATCGATCGCCCTGTGCAGTTCTCTGGAATCGTCATAAATTCCAATCTTCTGCCGTCTATATCTGTCCACAAGTTTAAGGTAAGGTTCTACAGCCTCCGAATTCATCGCCCTGGCTGTCTCCACCATCAAAGGATGCGGCCGCCATAACAATACCACGTCTTCCTGTTTCTGAAAAAAGTTAAACACCCATTCCAGTTTCCTGAGAAACTGTTCACTTTGTCCCTGCATCAATCCCCGCAGATGTGTGTTAAAAAAGATTACCTTTTTCCCCTGCCCTAAAAATTCTCTCCATTCCTCCGGAATATCATTCTGCGAATCTGCCGACACATCAAACTTCGGAGAGCCAAGCGCCTGGAATTTTTTTTCGATCGCCTCTCTCCCCTGCTTTTCCACCAGTTCCGGCAGCGCCGCCTCATAATATCTAAGATATTGCTCCCTTACTTTCTCGGACTGCAGGATCACCACATCAGCATATATCGTTCCCGGAAGCACGCAATAGTGCTCCGCCACTATGTCATTTTGATGCACAAAATAGGGAATATATACTAATTTCTCCGTATAATCTTTGATTCTGGAAGCATAGAATAGAGGATGGACTGTCGTCACGATATTAAACTGATCATACGGATTATGAATAAAAATAATATCCGGATGTTCTTTCTCCAGAGAATACTGCTGCCAATCTGTAACTGGCACCTCTTCCGGAAACTCTGCCCCTTCATACTGCATTTCTCCCAGAGAATCATCCGTATTTCTATTATAATAAGGAATCGGGATGACCACGCTTTCCCACTCCTCATCATCGCACGCCGCTTTCCAGACACTCTCTAATGAATCCCACATAGATGCCTTATAGGGCAGAAAAACAGCTGTCTTCCTGACAGGCATATGTCTTATTTCATTCTCGGCCCTGATCAAGGCGCCCTCCAACAATTTATAAATTTTCTGAGCCGGAAAATCCCCCAGATGCAGGCTTGTCTGATATACTTTCTCGCAATACTGTTCCAGAAAATGAACCGCATCAGTTCCGTCTCCTGCAAGCTGTTCGATTGCCTCGCCTATGCTGATCGCCGCATCTTGACAATCGGTCAGCGCACCTCCCGCCACATCATATGCTTTAGCGTTCAGCCTGTCTCTGATCTCTCCATGGAGTAAATGCAGGCTGTCGATCACATCCATAATCTGTTGTTTCTGAAATCTGCGCATAGCATTTACTACCTCTTCCAATCATCTTAAATATAAATTATACCTTAAAATAAAAAACCTGTTATTGCATACTAAGAGCACTAACAGGTTATCCTTCATCCTATTTCTGCATCCATGCAACTTTTTCATTCTTCCTGAACCATTACAGTACTTATATCGGTCAAAAAACATGATTCTTTAACCGTATATATTAGAATCCACCTTCGGTTCCAGTATCACATCATACCGCCCGAGTTCAATCTCCGAAAGTGGTACATCATGAGAAATGATTGACATCCGTCTGACAACCGTTGTCCTCTCCATTCCCTACAGATTCCGGCAAACTTTGTCAAGTTCATATCACTTTTCCGTTCAATGCAATCATTGTACCAGAAAACGACTCAAAAGTCAGCAGTTATTAGTGTTTTAAGGATAAACAGTAAACACGAATTAAAGTGGATTATACTAATATAACCCACTTACCTTCATTCGCGATCTATATTTTTCTGATATATGCGTGTTCATAATTGTGTGCCCTTTAAGCTGACTGTCTACATCCCTTCCGGCACACATAACACAAATTACCGTCACAATACCAACGGACGTATAATGTGATGTTCCTCATTCTGCAAAATCCCGATCCTTATCATCTCTATACCTTACACCACTCCCTACATCATCCGCAGCAACATAATATGATACTCCTCATCCTGCACAATCCGTCCCAGCACCGCTCTCACACAGCCATCCTCGATCATCTTCATATGCTGCTCATACTGGCTGATCGCCGCCTTCTCGGCCTCTATGTTGGCGGAGATGATTCCCTGCAGATTACCGGCAAACTCCACATAAGAGGGCGTCCACTGCTGCGGTTTGCCGTTTCGTGTGGAGATCGAATAATCAATGTTTCCGCCAAGCAGCATGATCATCTCTCCCAGCTTCTGCAGATGGATCATCTCCGCCATGGCGATGCCAAGCAACGTTCTGGCCTCCATGCAATGACCGCAGCACATACAGCTCTCCCCGTGGATATACTGGGTAATGGCCGTCAGTTCCGATACTGCTCCACAGTAATCCACTGTCAACAGCTTGGCATAGAACGGATTCTGCTCCTGTACCCTGACCGGCGGGTAGGGGAAGGGCAGCATCAGCGGCGAGATACCGCTGAAACTGCATTCACTTTGTAACATCTTTCCTTTTGCTTCCATAAATATCCAATCCTCATCTTTTTACATTCTCTATAAGATATTCTATGGAAGCCCCCTTACATGGTGTGGCATTATCACACAAATCGCACATGGTACAGCATTATCGCACAAATTACACACAGTCTGGCATTATCTCACAAAACACAAATCCCTCCCTTCCCACAGAGAACTCTCCACTCCGCAGGCTACAGCATCCCCTCCTTGATCACGTCCTGATCACGCAGCACTTTCTCCACCACCGTGCCTTTCACCACACGCAGCAACGGCTTCTTCAACGCATTCAGCGGCCCCGGCAGCGCAATCTCCAGCGGAGACTTGCCATCCATCAGCTTCACGCTGCTGCCAAGCAGTTCCCGGATATCATACACGCTGCCCCAGACTTCCGGCACACCTCTGTCCACGCCCAGCAGCCCGTATACGGCTTCCATTGCCGTCCGCACGGAGTATTCCGTCGTGAACACCGTGTCTCTGGGTGTCTCTGCGAACTGTCCCAGGAAAGCAAAGTTCACGCAGCCGTCGGGAATTACGTCCGGGCGGTCTCCTTTTGTCCTGGGCATGAAAAATGCCGTAATATAAGGCATCATGGTCGGCACGCAGACCGCACTGTGCTCTGCCAGTTCCTCAATCTCTTCTTCCGGCACACCCAGATGATAAAGCCACTCGGCTGTGATTTCTTTACCGGTGCATTCTTTCATCGGCTTTTTGATATAATCGCCGGGCACATCCGTGAACAGGCCGTAAACCCATACGCAGACCTGCTCTTTCTCCTGTTTCTTGAACTGTCCCTGTCTGTTGATCGTCCAGCTCAGCAGCCAGGAGGAATCCTGACAGCTTACGATACCGCCGGTCACCACTCTGCCGCTTCTTGGGTCACGTTTACAAATATTTGTGATATAAGGCAGAATCTTGTCATCCAATGTGGTCACCGTAGCGGATTCCCAGTTGGTCTTCGCGACGTCGGAGCAGAACTTTTCCGGATGGCCGAAAGCCTTATCCTGTGCGGCTATATTTTTCCACAGGTTCCAGCAGCCGCTGGTCCTCACTTCGGCATCTCCGTTGGGCGCATGGTTCTGGTCGCCGTACACGGTGCCTTCCGTGCAGCTTCCGTTGGTAACGAATACCAGGTCGTTTTCCGTGAGCATAATGCCCTCTTCCACGCCTTTTACCCTGCACTCAATGGCTTTTGCCACTTTCCTGCCGCCCTCCGTCTCAAAAATAACATTTGTTACTTCTGTGTTAAAGCGGAATTCCACGCCTGCCGCTTCCAGATATTTCTGCATGGGCAGGATCAGCGACTCGTACTGGTTGTATTTCGTGAATTTCAAGGCGCTGAAATCCGGCAGCCCTGCAATGTGGTGAATGAATCTCTGGAAATACAGCTTCATCTCCAGCGCACTGTGCCAGTTTTCAAAGGCGAACATGGTCCGCCAGTACAGCCAGAAGGTGGAACCGAATACTTCTTCATCGAAGACATCCTCAATCGTCTTATCATACAGGTCTTCGTCCTTTGTCATAAAGAGCTTCATGATCTCCATGCAGCCTTTCCGGCTCAGATGAAACTTCCCGTCCGTATGAGCATCTTCGCCGCGGTTCATGGTAGCGCGGCACAGGGAATAGTTGGGGTCTTCTTTGTTAAGCCAGTAGTATTCGTCCAGCACGGACACGCCCGGTGTCTCCAGCGAAGGAATGCTGCGGAACAGATCCCACAGGCATTCGAAATGGTTCTCCATCTCGCGGCCGCCCCGCATGATGTAACCTCTTGTGGGATCAAAGATACCGTCGCAGGCGCCGCCTGCAAGATCCATGGACTCCAGAATGTGTATATGGTCACCGGGCATCTGTCCGTCTCTTACCAGGAAGCATGCCGCCGCCAGAGAGGCCAGCCCGCTGCCTACGAGGTAAGCGTGTTTCCCGTCCACGCCTTCCGGCTTCCTCGGTCTTGCGAAGGCTTCATAGTTGCCGTTGCTGTAATAGATTCCTTTGCTGTTTCTGGCGTCTTTTCCAAGTTCCGTATTGCGGTACTCGGGCTGCGCATCTACATATTTTCTGCCGGCCGCTTTTCCGAATCCGGCTCCTGTACGCTGCCCGCCCTCTGCTTTTTTCTTCTCATGATTGTGTGCCGCATAGGCGACTGCACCTGCACCTGCTGCTACGGCTGCTACGCCTAATCCCAGTCCTTTTTTCTTTGCCATAATCTGATACCGCCTTTCCTGATCTGTTTTTTAGAATTTTCAAAATCTCTGCAGCTTTTGCCTTTCGGCCTGCACTGCCGCGATCCCCTTCCGGTACGACCATCTTACACACTGGCAAAAAGAAATCCAACTTACAAAAAAGGTGAAATGATAAAAACTTTATCATTTCACCTTTTTTGATAAAAGATACAATTCAAAAATTCAATTCTGTTCCGGCGCAGCACCGTCCCGCCGGGAAATCTTTTCGAAATTACGGATAGAGTGGGTAATATTCCCGTGCAGCGTAATGCTCATCTTCTCAACAATCGCCGTATAGTCTTCTTTCATCCCGCGGTCGATCCAGTCCAGCATGACACCCACAAACCCGTATTTATAGAATTCCGCGATAAAACTCTTATCCTCCGGCGCCAGTTTCGCGTCCGCGCACTTTTCCTCCACCACATCGGCGATCAGCCGGTAGGTCAGTTCGTACAGATAACTCTCCAGTTTGCTGCGCTCAACCGCCCGGTATACATTCATGATAAACTGCCTGTTCTCCGTCACTGCCTCGAAGATCTGCAGCATTCCCTCCTGCCAGGTGTCATAGGTTTTCTTCCCCTGCAGCGCCTTCCTGCCGTCCTCGATGCAGCTCCACTCCACCAGATCGTAGATATCCTTGAAATGATAGTAGAAGGACATCCGGCTGATACCACAGTCCGCCGTCAGATCCTGGATCGTGATCTTGTCCAGCTGTTTGTGCTGCAGCAGTTTCTTGAGGGACGCTTCCAGTGCGTGCTTGGTACTATTCGTCATGATTCAATACCCATAAATCTTTTCAAAAGCATAAGAAGTTCGTCTATATTGACCGGTTTGGCCGTATGCGCATTCATACCGGATTCCAGACAGTGCTGTATGTCTTCGGAAAAGGCGTCCGCTGTCATGGCAATGATCGGAATTGTGCGCGCATCTTCTCTTTCCAGCGCTCTGATGCTTTCCGTCGCTTCATAGCCTGTCATCACCGGCATACGGACATCCATCAGGATCGCTTCATAATAGCCGGCCTCGGACTGCTCAAATTTATCAAGGCACAGCTTACCGTTCTCTGCCCATTCCAGTTCCAGTCCCACATCCGACAAAAGCTCATGCAGCACTTCCCAGTTTAAGCTGTTGTCCTCTGCCACCAGGACGCGATGACCGGACAGATCCGGATGGTTGTTCCTCTCGTCCTCTCCATCCGTGTCCACGCCCATGTATTTTTTCAATCCGTAGAACAGCGTCGATTTAAACAGCGGTTTCGCAATGAAACCATTGATCCCGGCCGTGCGCGCTTCTGTCTCGAAGTCACTCCAGTCGTAAGCGGAGATCAGAATGATCGGAACGGCGTCTCCCAGGCTGCGCCTGATCTCCCTGGCAAGCTGAATCCCGTCCATACCCGGCAGCTTCCAGTCCAGAAGGATGATCTGGTAATCGTCTCTCCTCGCATGATGCTCATGCACCAGCCGCAATGCCTTCTCCCCGCTCAGGGTCCAATCCGCCTGAATGCCGATGGATTCCAGCGCATCCACCGCCGTGCGGCACAAAGTCTCGTCGTCATCCACCACCAGCATCTTCCATGCCGGAAGTAACATATCAACCTCTTTCACGGTCGCCCGCTCAAGATCAAGCGTCACATGGAACTGAGAACCTCTGCCCAGCTCGCTTTCCACTTCGATCATACCGCCCATGACATCTATGATATATTTCGTGATAGCCATACCGAGCCCGGCGCCCTCTGTCTTGTGCACCCGCTTGCTGTCGGCCCGCGAATAGGAATCGAAGATCTTGGCCATAAACTCAGGCGACATTCCTATGCCGTTGTCCTTCACAAGAATATGCGTCCGTACATAATCTTCTCCCTGCGGCGACTCTTCCTCGTACAGAGTCAGTCTGATACAGCCGCCTTCCTGCGTATACTTGACAGAATTCGAAAGAAGATTCAAAAGCACCTGATTCAGACGGACACTGTCGCAGTATACGTCTTCACAGAGAATATGATCTATATGCACCTCGAAGCTCTGGTTCTTGCCCTTGACCTGCGGCTGAACGATGCCCACGATCGCCTCGATGACTTCCCGTAAAGAGACCATATCCACTGTCAGCGTCATCTTACCGCTCTCGATCTTGGCCATATCCAACACATCGTTGATCAGGCCCAGCAGATGTTTGCCGGAAAGGGCAATCTTCTTTAAGCAGTTCTGTACCTGGTCTTTATCATCTATATGCGCCGTCGCGATGGCCGTCATACCTACGATCGCATTCATCGGTGTCCGGATATCGTGGCTCATATTAGACAGGAATTCGCTCTTGGCTTTCGTCGCTTCTTCCGCTGTCTTACGGGCCTCGTTCAATTCATTGATCTGTCGTATGCTTATTCTGTAATACTGGAAGAAGATCAACAGAAGCATCAGCAGGATCGCACCGCATGCCAGCAGTGTGGCTATCGTCCTCTCCTCATTGAGTGATTCCACCGATTCATTCAGAGCGCCAAAAGGCAGTACAATGACCAGATTCCACTCGGAATTGGGCAATGCCACCGTGATCACCTGCTGTCTGCCACCGCCGAACTCCAGGATGGCAAAATAATCCCCGCCCTCCTTAAGCGTCTTCAACAGATCTTCAATATACAGATCGACAGCTTCCGCGTCATCCGCATACACGGCACGTACATAGCTCTGATAATCCGCATACTCCAAATCCTTGTCCCGAATGACAAAAGTGCCGTCTTCCCTGATGATATGCGCATACATCTCGATATCTTCTCTCTCCAGCGCCAGCTCCTCACTGATATACTGTGCCGGCACGCCCATCACCGCCGCAATGCTCTCTTCGCCGTTGCTCATCGGATAATGCGCCTTGACGCCGAACAGCACGATCTGCTCTCCGGAATCGTCGGCAGCCACAGCCACCTTACGCTCACCTTTTCTGAGCGATTTCAGGAAAGAATCCGGATCGATCAGCGTCGCCTCTTCTCCGTACAGCGTCTCCATTTCTCCCGATTCCGCGCACAACGCAAGGGACGTGAAGTCTCTGACCTCCGTCCTGTAGATTAACTCGTCATAAATCTGCCCCATATCCTCGCCTTCCGAGGAAACCACAGTCACTACCGCTTCCGCCTGGCTGAGGCGCAGATTGATAATGGTCTCAAAATGCTTGCTGATCCGCTCTCCCATGCTGCTCATATACATGTTGCCCAGATTGTCTATCGTCCTTTCACTTTCCCGACTCATATAGCTGCCCAGAAAAGCAAAAACACCCACACTGAAACAGATAAGCAAGACGAAACTTCCCAGCAGAAATCTCGTCGCTCCAATTTTAACATGCTTCTTTTCGTTGTTATCCATCAGTGATTTCCTTCCGTAAAACTTGCCATATATTATATAAATATAGCACATAGTCTTTTGACAGGCAAGTTGTTTTGGACATTCTGAACACAGCTGGGCAACAGTTCAGCCCGGCACTTTGCATTTACTGCAACTGCACTTTGCTTTGGCAAAGTGCGTGAGAATGCGTAGATTTTGCCAAAGGAATCTGCCCCGCCACAGGCGGCCTGGAACAGGCTGGATACTCAGCCCATATAGGTCAGCCACAGCCACGAAACCGGGAAGATCAGCGCCAGCGCAGGCACCAGATCCAGCACCGGCGGGTTCTTCAATTTCGTCATCCGCAGCGCATTGACGATCAGGATCATCCCGCCGCAGGAGGAGAAATCACCGATCATCTCCGGCGTCACATAAGGCATCAGTATCTTCGATAAAAAGTAAAAGCCAAACAGCACAATCCCCAGCGGAACAGCGATCAGAAGCTGCATCCATCCCGCCCCCGCCGCCGCAAAGAACACCGCCGCCAGAAGATCCATTACCGCCTTGATCATCAACAGGGTAGTGTCCCCCGAAAGGCCCAGATCCATGGCCCCCAGAATACCCGATGTGCTGACGCAGTACAAGGTAAAACCGGTCATCAGCGTTCCCGCATCGAACCCGGACTTACCGCCCGCCAGCTTCTGTGGCAGAGCTGCCACACGCTCGTCCAGCCGCAGGAAATGCCCGATCGTTCCGCCGATCAGGAAAGCGATGACCACCGCCGAGAAACTGGTTGTCCGCTCGATCAGCCGGATACCCAGCACCAATGTGACGATCGCAAAATAGATCATGGAATTTTCCTGTAACTTTTCCGGCACATATTTTTTCAACAGACAGCCGATCACCGTGCCCAGGATCAGCGCACTCATATTCACCAATAATATATGCATAGCTTGATACACCTTACCTTTCTTACTTTATTCGCCTTTTACCCATATTTTGTCATCAGCAGGTCTCATACATCATAAGACCCGCTGTGTCATGCAGGCACAGCGGGTCTTATTCTTTCGTCAAACATGTAAAACATATTCTATTGAGTCAGCACTCATCAAAATCCCGCGCCGGACGCCGGCAGAAAATAACAACCTCAACCTATTACTATTCTCGTTTCCAACTGCTCACAGCAACGGCATCCTCAGATAAAACCTCAGCTTACGTAATTATCAAAATATCCCTGGATCAGAATGACAGGCGTACCCTTGTCGCCGGAACCGCTGGTCAGGTCGCACAGAGAACCGATCAGGTCGGTCAGCTTTCTCGGTGTCGTACCCTGCGATACCATATCGCCTACCAGATTGTCCTTCTTCTCGCGGATGCGGTTGGAGATCGCTTCCTTAAGCGCTTCGCCGGACAGATCCTTGAAATCGTTGTCCGCCAGATATTTCAGCTTCAGCTCGTTGGGCGTGCCCTCCAGGCCGGGTGTGCTGGCCGGTGATACACAAGGGTCTGCCAGCTCCCAGATCTTGCCTACAGGATCCTTGAAAGCGCCGTCGCCGTACACCATCACTTCCACATGTTTACCGGTTCTGTCCAGAATCTCCTTCTGAATATCCAGCACCAGATCCGTACACTCTCTCGGGAACAGCTTGATCGTGTCCTCCGTGGACTTGTTGGAGCCAAGCAGGCCGTACTTCTCATTACAGCCGCTGCCGTTCACCGGGCTTGTCAGAATATCATCCATACCCATGACACGCTCTGCGCCTGCTGCCAGCAGCAGTCTCTTCGTGCGCGCTCTCGTGTGGATATCACAGTTTAACACATTCTTCGTATAAGCCAGAATACTGCGGCAGTCATTGGCAAAGATGATCTCTGCTTCCGCTCCCGCTTCTCTGATCACGTCGCCGTAATAGGACACATAATCCACTCCCGTAAAGGGATGTTTATTCTCTCCAAAAAGCTCTCTGTACTTCTCCAGTGTCAGCACGTCGCTGTAAGGGTTGATCCCCGCTGCATCCAGCTGATCAAAGGTAACCAGCTCATTGCCCACTTCATCGCTGGGATAGCTGAGCATCAGCACTACCTTCTTCGCACCCTTCGCAATACCGCGCAGGCAGATTGCAAAACGGTTCCTGGACAGGATCGGGAAGATAACGCCGATGGTCTCTCCGCCCAGCTTCTCCTTCACATCCTGTGCGATGGCCTCTATGGAAGCATAATTGCCCTGCGCCCTCGCCACCACGGACTCGGTCACCGCGATCACGTCCCTGTCGCGAATGGCAAAGCCCTCTGCCTCAGCCGCCTCTAAAACACTGCCTGTAACAATTTTGACAAGATCGTCTCCCTCTCTGATGATCGGACAGCGAATGCCTCTTGATACAGTTCCTACTTTTCTTTCCATCTGTTACCCCTTCTCTCTTAAGTTTTATATCCTCAATATCCATGCCATGACAGGATGACGCCGCTTCTTGCCTGTACCCGCAGCGCATCCTATTCCATTTTGCCAGAAAATGCATAAAATAGCAACAATATTTATTATCCGGGCAGATTCCTTTGGCCAATTTTACGCATTCTCACATTTCCACCACCCGCGTCGCGATCTTCTCCCGGAAGCGCACGTCGTGTTCCACGATCAGCATGGTCGGCTGGAAAGTCAGGATCAGTTTCTCGATCTGCATCCGTGAAAAAACGTCGATATAATTGAGCGGTTCATCCCAGATATACAGATGCGCCGGTTTCAACAGACTTGCCGCGATCAGCACCTTTTTCCCCTGTCCCTTTAGCTGTGCCGCAAGTTTGCCCACCGTGGTGGTCTTTCCCACGCCGTTGACGCCTATCACCATCACCACCGACCGCTCGTTCTCAAAATCATAGGCGGTCTCTCCGGCTTCCATTTGTTCGCTGATGCTGTTGATCAGATGTTCCCTGCAGGCCGCCGGCTCCTTGATATGCTTTTCCCTGACCTGCTTTTTCAGCCGCTCTAAGATCTCTTCGGTGGCATTCACACCGATATCCCCCATGATGAGAATTTCTTCCAGCTCCTCATAGAAGTCGTCGTCAATATTGGAAAATCCGCCAAACACAGAATCCATGCTGTGTACGATATTGTCCCTTGTCTTGGTAAGGCCCGCTTTCAGCCTGCTAAAGAACCCCTTTTTTTCTTCTCCCATATCCTGCCTCTCTTCAATCCCGGAGAATGTACTTCTCACTCTAATTCTTTGTCGATCAGATTGACGCTCACCAGCGTGGAAATTCCCTTCTCCTGCATGGTAATGCCGTAAAGTCTGTCCGCCTTCTCCATCGTGCCGCGCCTGTGCGTAATCACGATAAACTGTGTGCTCTTCGTCAGCTTATGCAGATACTTGGCAAACCGCGTCACATTGTTCTCGTCAAGCGCCGCCTCGATCTCGTCCAAAAGACAGAATGGCGAAGGTTTCAGATTCTGTATCGCAAAGAGCAGACAGATCGCCGTAAGAGACTTCTCCCCGCCGGACATCTGCATCATATTGACCAGTTTCTTGCCGGGCGGCTGCGCGATCACGAGGATGCCCGCCTCCAGCACGTCCTCCTCCTCGATCAACTCCAGGGAGCCTTTGCCGCCGCCGAACAGTTCCTTGAACACCTTGTCGAACTCCCGGTTGATCTGGGCGAATTTTTCGTTAAACTGTTTCCGCATGGAAGTGTCCAGCTCCTCAATAATGCCAAGCAGCGTTTTCTCCGCTTCCACCAGATCGTCATGCTGCGTCTTTAAGAACGTATACCGCTCCATCAGATTGCGGTAATCCTCGATGGCGTTTACGTTCACATCGCCGAGCTTTCTGATCGCATCCTTTAAATTGCCAATCTCCCGCTTCATTGCCGGCAGATCGGTCATCTCCTCATTCTTTAAGCCTTCCGCGTCGGAGAGGGTGATCTCATACTCATCCCACATATAATTGATCTGGGACTCGATAGATTCCTCCATCCGCTCCTTCTGCGCGTTCAGACGGTATACTTCCTTGTCCAGCGCCGTCATACGCTGGGAAAGCTCTTCTCTCGTGCCAAAGAAGTTTTTCTGCTTTCCGGAAAGCGTCTCCTTTGTCTCCACGTCCTCTTTCAGCTTAATCTCCGCCTCTGTCTGCGCCGTGTGGGAAGCCGCGATGGTTCTCTCGATCTCAAGAATACTCTCTTTCTTGCGCTCCACTTCCTCCTTGCCCAGATGCAGACCTTCTTTCACCTCATTCAGCTCTGTCTGATACCGTTCTCTCTCTCCGTCCACGCGCTCCAGATTCTGCCGTTTAAAGTCGGCGTTCTGCCGCATCTTTTCCACTTCCACATCCCATCCGGCCATCCGGGATGCCTGCCCGGATTCCAGCGTCCGCTTTTCCTCAAGCTGCGCCTGAAATTCGGCGATCTGAATCTCCACGCTCTTTTCAAGCGCCTCGGAGTCGGACAGCTCCTTAGCCGCCGCCTCCTTGCCTGCCCGGATCTCGCCGATCTGGGTTTCGATATCCTGCTCCTCCGTCTTTAACTCGCCGAACCCTTCCGCGGTCTCGCTCTTTTTTTCCTCCGCCTGCATCACACTCATTCTGGCGGTGTTCTGCTCGATAAATTTCCGCTGGATCTGTCCTTTGATATCCTCGATCTCCAGACGCATTTTATTGCGGCCGCGCTTGGTTTCTTCGATCTCATTTAAGATCTGGTCAATCTCCTTCACATACTGCTTTACTTTTTTCTCTAACTCCTCCATCTCTCTGCGTCTGCCGAGCAGATTGGAGTTGTTCTTAAACGCGCCGCCGCTGATGGCGCCGCCGGGCACGAGAAGTTCTCCCTCCAGCGTAACCATACGGATGCCGTAATCAAACTTTCTGGCGATCTTTACCGCATTGTCCACGTTGTCGACAACCATAATGCGGCCCAGCATGGCCTTGGCCACATTTTTATACTTTTTGTCAATCTTCACAAGCGCATCCGCCATCCCTACCACGCCAGGCTCTTTAAGCGCATCCGGATTTTTAAACTCCTGCGGACGGGTAATGCTTGTCAGCGGAAGAAAGGTGGCGCGCCCGGCTCTGGCCTTTTTCAGGAAGCCGATCATCCGCTTGGCAGTCTCCTCATCCTCCGTCACGATGTTCTGTATATTGCCGCCCAGCGCTGTTTCGATTGCCGTCTCATACTTCGCCTCTGCCTGAATGATATCCGCCACCACGCCGATGATGCCCTTTTCCGATTCCTTTTTCTCCATGACGGCTTTGACGCTGCCGCCGTAGCCTTCGTAGCGCTCCGTCAGGTTGGAAAGCGCCTCCAGCCTGGACTTCTGTTGGTGGTATAACACCTGCGTGTCCCTAAGCTTCTGATCCTTTCCGGCCAGCTCGTCCCGCACACCGGCAAGGCGCTCCTCCATAAGCTCCTGCTGCTCTGTCAGATCCTTAATGGAGGCGGTGATGGCCTCAAACTCCTCCTCCAGTTTTTTAATCGTCTCTGTCTGCTCTGCCTCGTCGGACTTGGCACGGAGAAGTCTGGAATTAAGCTCCGCCTTCCGGATGTTCACCTGCTCCAGCATGGTATCAAAACGCCCCAGCCTGGATTTGATGGTAGCGCGGTTATTCAGCGCCTCTATAATCGTATTCTTTCCGCTTTCGATATGATTATTTAAGGTTTCTATCTCGCTCTGGGTTTTCTCCAGAAGCTCTCTGGCTGCCGCCCGCTCCTCCTCGAGAGCCGTCAGTTTTTCGTCAATCTCCTGCTTTTGCGCAAGGATGCTTTCTCTCTCTTTGTCCCTCTCGGCAAGCTGTCCGCTGATGCTGTTAATCCGCGTCTGCAAATGCTCCTCGTTGCCCTCCGCCGAGTGAATCTGCTCCTTTAAAACGTTGATCTCACCCTCCAGCTTGGAACGCATCACGCCGGTATCCGTAAGGGTAGCCCTCGCCGCCTCAATCTCCGCGTCCAACTGCTCGATACGGCTCTGGATCCGCTCGTACTCCTCCTTGGTAGACTCGTATTTTCCGGTTGTCTCCTGCAAATCACCGGACGCAATCCGCAGCTTTTCATCCACGTCCTTAAGCTGTCCCGTGATCCGCACGTTTTCAAGCAGAAAAACGTTGACGTCAAGCGTCTTTAATTCCTCCTTCTTACGAAGGTAAACCCTGGCCTTCTCCGCCTGCTTTTCGAGCGGCCCTGTCTGCTTTTCAAGCTCCGCCAGTATATCGTTCACGCGCAGTAAGTTCTGTTTTTCCGCCTCCAGCTTTTTCTGCGCCGCATACTTTCTTCTCTTAAATTTTACAATACCGGCCGCCTCGTCAAAAAGCTCCCTGCGCTCCTCCGGTTTCCCGCTCAGAATCTTATCAATCTGACCCTGTCCGATGATGGAGTAGCCTTCCTTACCGATACCGGTATCATAAAACAGTTCATTGACGTCTTTCAGACGGCAGGGCGTGCCGTTTAACATGTACTCGCTCTCCCCGGAGCGGTACAGCCGCCTCGACACCGTCACCTCGTCGAAATCAATGGGGAGCTGGTGATCGGAATTGTCCAGTGTAATCGCCACATAAGCGTAGCCTAACGGCTTCCTCAGCTCTGTCCCGGAAAAGATCACATCCTGCATGGATACGCCGCGAAGCTGTTTGATCCGCTGCTCGCCTAACACCCATCTGACCGCGTCGGCCACATTACTCTTGCCGGAACCGTTCGGCCCCACGATTCCCGTTATGCCGTTGTGAAACTGAAACTTAATTTTATTTGCAAAGGATTTAAACCCGTGTACCTCTATACTCTTTAAATACATATGTTACCTTTCTTTTCTTGCAAGAAGCGCCTGATATGCCGCCTGCTGCTGCGCGGCCTTCTTGGAATGGCCGGTTCCCCATCCCACCTTCTTTTCTCCCACATAAGCCTCCACCTCGAAGGTTTTATCGTGCTGCGGTCCGTCCTCTTTCACGAGTTCATAGCGAAGCGCGCCCTCGTTCCCCTGCTGCACAAGCTCCTGCAATATCGTCTTGGCGTCATAAAAAAGCTGCTTATGTTCTAAGTCCGAAAGAATAAAGCGGTGAATAAAGGCTGACGCTTCCTCCAGTCCCCCATCCAGATAAATGGCGCCGATCACCGCCTCCATCACGTCAGAGACGATAGAGTCTCTGGTTCTCCCCCCTGTGGCCTCCTCTCCCTTTCCGAGAAGAATATGCTGCTCCAGAGAAAAGTCCCTCGCACAGTAAGCAAGCGCCGGTTCGCAGACCATAGACGCCCGCAGTCTGGTCAGTTCTCCCTCCGGCGTCTCCTCCCGTTCCCGGAAAAGAAAATCGCTGCTCACAAGCTCCAGCACGGCGTCTCCCAGAAATTCCAGCCGCTCATAATCCGCGTATTTGTTAATTCTCATCTCGTTGGCATATGAGCTGTGGGTAAGCGCCCGCCGCAAAAGTGTTTTATCCCGAAACCGATATTTTATTTTTTCTTCCAGTCTGTCAAACGCTTCGTCCGTCATAAAAATGACCATGCCCTTTCCCGCCCCGCGAATCCGTGCGGAGAATGCCCGTACTTTTGGCATTCTCCTGTGCGCGATTTAGTACTTCTTAACGAAGCCGCCTCTGCTGCTGCGTTTTAGAAGTACTTCTCGCACGTGGAAAAGCCCCTTCCTCATCAGAAAGGGCCAACCGCTTACTCCCTGCTGCTTTTAATCAGCTCTGCCGCTTCGCCCACCGTCGCGATGCGTTCCGCCTTCCCGGCAGGTATTTCAATCTGAAAGGCATCCTCAATTCCCATGATAATCTGGTATACATCCAAAGAATCCGCCCCCAGATCCTCCAGAAAGGTGGTCTCTTCCGTGATCTCCTTAGGGTCTACACTCAAAACCCCCGCTATCACTTCCCGTAATTTTTCCAGTTCCATCGTAAAACAAACCTCTCCGCTTTCTAAAGCGTCTCCCTCTATCGGTATCTTTCTGTTTCCATCCGCACGGAACATGCCGCATTTCAGGCATACTCCCGGGTAAAGCCCTTTTTAATTCACTCTCTCCCGGATTTTTTCGCTGATCTTCTGCTCCGTAAAGGCAATGCACTGTAAAATAGAATTTTTTATCTCGTTCGCTTTTGAACTGCCGTGGGTTTTCACCACCAGCCCTTTCAGTCCCAGAAGCGGCGCACCGCCATACTGCTCCAGATCAAAAGCTTTCAATGTCTTTTTCAGCGCGGGCTTTACCAAAAGTGCGCCGATCTTGCTGCGAAGTGTAGACATCATGCCCTGCTTCACTTTGCCAATCAGCGTCAGCCCAACGCCCTCATATGTCTTCAATATCACATTTCCCACAAAGGCCTCGCAGACGATAACATCCGCCGCCCCCGCCGGAATGTCCCTCGCCTCCACGCTGCCGATAAAGTTGATGTCAGAGCAGTTTTTGAGAAGCGGGAAAGTTTCCTTCACAAGCGCGTTTCCCTTTTCCTCCTCCGCGCCGATATTCACAATACCGACCTTCGGGTTTTTCACTCCCATCACATATTCCATATAAACCGAACCCATTTTCGCAAACTGCACCAGATGGGACGGTCTGGCATCCACATTCGCACCGCAGTCGATCAGAAGCGAACATCCTGTCGCCGTAGGAATGAGCGGTGCAAGGGGCGGTCTCTCCACGCCCTTAATCCGGCCCACAATCACCTGTCCGCCCACCAGCGTCGCGCCGGTGCTTCCAGCGGACACGTAGGCATCACAGGTACCGTCCTTCACAAGGTTAAGCGCTTTCACAAGCGAAGAATCCTTCTTCTTCCGTATCGCCATCACCGGCGGCTCCGCCGTCTCGATGATCTCGGAGGCATGAACCACCACAATCCGTTCCTTCGGATATGTATAACCGGCAAGCTCCTTTTCCAGAACATCCTGCTTTCCCACCAGATATACCTGTATCTTGCCGCTCTCGTTTACCGCCTCCACAGCGCCTTTTACCGTCTCCACCGGCGCGTTATCGCCGCCCATGGCATCCACGGCCACTTTAATCCATTCGCTCATACGCAACCTTCCGTTTCTTCTAAGCCTGTTTTCCGGCTATGTTTGAATAGTTATAATATACTAAATCCGCCCATAAAAATCAAGGCTCTTCGAGAGGTTCCCGAAAAGCCCGTGCACATCGATTAATCAACTGCGATGATTTCTTTTTTGTTGTATGTTCCGCATTTCTTACATACTCTGTGAGGCACCATCAGCGCGCCGCATTTGCTGCATTTTACCAATGTAGGAGCAGTCATTTTCCAGTTTGCTCTTC
>ERZ808037.938-NODE-938-length-22392-cov-14.753126_pt1 | contig 22392 bp, 25 predicted proteins | sample MGYA00380190_ERZ808037 | MGnify/ENA primary metagenome ERZ808037 (study PRJEB31490, sample SAMN06133399) | mouse gut metagenome | isolation source: J9 | host: mice | place: China: Chengdu | collected 2015-05 ... | reverse complement strand
GTCAATCAAATCCTATCATAGAAAAAGGTGTTTTCCTATTTCTTCTATTCTTTTTCCTACAAAAACTTTACGCTAGCCGTGCAACATGACAATAAATGAAATCTCCATCATTAAATGATAAAATGAAGGAGATTTTTTGAAGATGAAGGAGATTGATGTGAAAACATTTGATTATGTAAAGATACCGGAGAAACTTCTTACGCCGGAAATCGTCACGCAGAACAACAGACTTTTGTGTGATAGTATATAGTAGATGTGTAAAAAAGGAATCGGATATTGTCGAAACGGGAAAAAGGCTGTCACGCCAGTCATTTTTCTGTTTCATTTTTTATGTCCCGCTCCGCAGTATCACATTTTCGGTAAAAATCCCATCCCCGTAATGGGAGCGGCTGTACCCGCCGTTCTTTTCCGCAGTATGGCGCACGGCCTGTAAACCAACGCCCTCCCCCCGGACGCTTGGAAGAGAGGAACGCGCCGTCCTTCTCCTTTGACCTTCACGTTATAGGCATTTTCCGCGGACAGCAGCACCATATGGCCGGAGTAAGACTAGAGATTCAAGTAGCACTCCGGTCTTTTTTTGTTGGCGGGGATGTCCCATATCTGCACCAAGGCGTTTCTGGTTTTACGAAGGCGTAAAGGAAGGAACGCTTTATATCTTTTAGGAAAATCACAGTCAAGTTCAGAAACGAAGAAATCATAATGAATGTAACGGAAGAAGAATATCAGAATTATTGCCATCTGTAGTGGCAGATAAAGTTGCTTAATTTTTATGGAACACGAATCCAAAATCAAGGCTGTATTTACGACTTACTTTTGATACTAATTCGTTTAGAACGAGTTGGCGTTCTATTGGATTCTGTATTGAAAAATTCAGGCGGGATATAATTTAGAACGAGAAGTAGTTCTAAAAGGAGGTGCCGCCATGAATTTGAAAGCAGTCGGCATTCGGATAAAAGAAGCAAGGGAAGCAAAGCACCTTACACAGGAACAGCTGGCAGAGATTGTCGGGCTGAGTTCCACGCATATAAGCGTAATTGAACGTGGTGTCAAAGCGCCAAAACTGGAAACATTCGTAGAGATTGCCAACGCGCTGGGTGTGACTTCTGATTTTCTTCTTCTGGATGTGCTAGATAATTCGCTGCAAATTGCTGCCACTGAGTTATCAGAACAGATTAAAAGACTTTCTCCAAAAGAGCAGCAAAAGATTTTGAAAGCAGTCAGCATTTTGGCAGGAGAGGATGATTAACTCTGGCAGACTGGGAGCCGTAGTCTTACGGCTCTTCTTTTTTTGTATTGGAATGTCGAATTTTCATGATAAATTATCATTTTTCCGACAAATGTTATCACCATTCGACAGGTAAAGTGTGCTATTATAGTCCTATTAGAACTATAAATAATTCTATTAGATTTAGGAGGGCGAAATGAGCGGATTCAAAAAAAGTAAATTCAAAATGATACTAAAAGTCATTGCAGAAAAGGAAGGGATCAGCATGGAAGAAGTTTACCATGAAATGCAGGCAGCTATTGATGCAGGATTTTCCAGTTCAGACCCTGCCGTTCAGGCAGCATGGAGGAAAGTGCCAATACTCTGTGGGAAACCGAGGCCGGAGGATGTGATCGCATACAGTACAGGGCAGATAAAAGTGTGAGCGGCGAGCAGTGAAGCGGGGATACCAGACAGGTTATCCTTTGACATTTCCTGCTTCATATATTATAATAGGCTTAGCTTTCTTTATTATTTGCGTATATCGGCGTTTGCCGGTATGGTCTGGATGAATTCCTAGCAATAGGTATCCGTATAGAATAGTAAAGGGCGTGATCATAAAATTAGGCGTTTACAGGAGACTGTAGGCGCTTTTTTTATGAAATTTTTTAAAAGGAGGAAATTTCTTGAAAGAAAGGACAATGAACGGGATTCCCATAAAGGAGGTATGGGAGAAGCTGCGCGCGGAGTTTCCGCCGGAGGATGTAAAGCGTCATCCGTCTACGCACATGGAGTATGTTCCCGCGGAAAAGATCGAGGAACGGCTCAATGCGGTTGTGGGCATGGAAAACTGGAACTTTTTTGCCGATCCGCCGCAGTTATGCAGGTTCGGGCCGCAGGATTTTGAGAGCTGCGTCGTTAGCGGCAGATTGGTTTTGTATGATGACGACAGGGTTCCGATTGTGCGGAGTACCTGTGGCGCGTCGGATGTGATTTACCCGAAAGATTCTGAAAGACCGACTTCCGTGGCAAACGCATTTGATTCGGCGGTGCAGGATGTGTTCAAGCGCTGTGCGAAACGGTTCGGCATTGCCAAGAGGGAAAAGAACGCGGGTCATGCAGACAACGGGCAGTCTGGGGCAGTTGAGGAAAAGCTGATGAAAGTCACTTTTTTAGAGCCGTTTCAGGCGCTTCCCAAAGGCGGCGCAAAGGCAAAGGTTTCCTATGGGGAAAAGACTGTCGAAATGGTAATATGGACAAAACAGTGGGAGAAGCTCCAGAAAAAGTACGGCGGCAGCTTTAAAATCGGTGGGAAACTGAATGAAATCACCTTTATCGGTCAGGAGAAATCCTACCGGGGAACGTGTCAGCTGGAGTTCAGGCGTTTTCCGGATAACGGGAGGGGCGCGGCATGAAACAACAGGACACGTTTTTAGCCAGGCACGGGATTCTTCCGGCGGATAATTTTGCCGGATACCATTACGCATTTGCCCTGTACGCGTTTTACATGATTGACGCGATGCAGAAGGCGGAGGAAGTGGAGGACGGCCTGTGTTTTGACGAGGACGAGATTGCAGTCCTGCTTGATAATCTGAAACAGGCGCAGCAGACCATGAGGCAATACCGTAGGAAATTAAAGATTCCGTTCCCGGAATTTGACATTGCCGAAACGGTTGCCATGAAAGGGTGCCGGCTGGAGAAGGGACGTATTATAGGAAGCGGCGACGAGGCTGCCGAAACGGCGGGAATGTGGTATGACGACTATTTGCATGAAAAAGGCTCTGTTTTTTCGTTTGAGGTCGGAATCTACATTCTTTTTTTGTTGGGAAAGGATATCGATTACAGTTTCCTGCTCAGGAGAAAGGAGTAGCGCATGTATATCATGGAAAAAGATTTGAAGCTGCAGGATTGGGAGTTCAGCCAGAGAAAGCACCTTCCCTATGAAGTGAAACTGCTGCTTTCCGCCAGGCGCATCATGGACTGGTATGATTACTATGACGGCATGGTATATGTCAGTTTTTCAGGAGGTCTTGATTCCACGGTTCTGGCGCATATGGTGGAGCATGTGCTTGAAAGGAACGTTCCAAGGGTGTTTGTCGATACCGGACTGGAGCATCCGGAAATCAGGGAATTTGTCCACAGCTTTGACGTGGAGGTGCTGTATCCAAAATGTTCGTTCCGGGATGTGATTTTGGAACGGGGATACCCGCTTGTGAGCAAGGAGGTTGCGGCAATGGTGCGCAAGCTGCGGCATGGAAATTTGTCAGACCGTTACCGGAATTATCTGCTGCATGGCGATGAGCGCGGAAAACTGGGCAAGATATCGGAGTGCTGGAAATTCCTGATCGACGCACCCTTTGATACCAGCGAGGAATGCTGTGCGATTATGAAGGAGAAGCCGCTGATATCCTACGGAAAAGCTACAGGCAGAATGCCCTACATCGGGATTACACAGGATGAAGGGATGATGCGGCAGAGACAGTACAACAAAACGGGATGTAATGTCTACAATGCAAAATATCCCAAATCGCAGCCGCTCGGGTTCTGGACGAAACAGGATATCCTCCGGTATGTGGTCGAGAACCGCCTGCGGTTCTGCCCGGTATACGGAAAGATTGTAGAAGAAGACGGTGTATACCGCACGACGGGAGAGCAGAGGACAGGCTGTATGTACTGTGCGATGGGATGCCATATGGAGCAGGAGCCGAACCGCTACCAAAGGCTTAAGGGACGCGATTCAAAGAAATACGAGTATATTATGAAGCCGGTGTCTGCAGGAGGTCTTGGATTTGATTATGTGCTGAACTACTGCAATATCGCGCACTGAAAGGAGAGCTAGGAGAGCTATGATATCTATTGATTTTGATATACTGGCAAGAAGCCTGTCAAGGATTCCGAAGGATGAGGAATTTGATCCGGATGAGGGAACGGAATTAAAAAAACTGTTCCTTGTGCTTGCGGGAGACCAGCGCGTAATCAGCAGGCTTTCGCTGGAAGATATGGCAGAGCTGTTTAACAGCGCCCCGCGGCTGCTTGGGCATTATTCGGATTCTTTGGAATACCAGTTTAATGAACCGGAGCTGGAAAATTATGCGGGCGTCATGCGCAGGGCAATTTGATTTTAGAAGGAGGATGCGGAGAAAGGAGCAGGGAGAATTGAATGAGGGAAATCGTAATTACAATCAATGAGGCGTTTAATCAGGAGAATTGCTGCGAATATGCAAAAGTTCTGATTACAGGGAAAAACGGAAAGAAAAGAAGCAGGATTGTTTCCATGGAATCGCTGTTAAAGGCAATGCAGAAGTCCCTGATAATCAAACGCGAGGGCGTGGCGGTCGGGAAAATTCCCTTCGGATATTATGATGCACAGATTAATGAGGATCAGGGAATGTTCTGTGCGGACATGATTGCGGTGCTTCCGGCAGGAAAACAGATGATGCGGTATGAGGATACACTTTATGACGTGAGTATTCCGTCTTTGGTATTCCGGTTCGAGGTTAACAGGGAAATGATTACGGGCACGCGGGTTTATGTTATGAAAGACAAGACGCCGACGGACCAGAGCTGTCTGTACCGTTATCCGTTTGGAAATGTGAGCAGTCAGGGAGTTGTGTGCTGGGGCAGGAACAAACTTCCGCACATCCATGATTTAAAGGGGCTTGAAGAAGTCATGATGCTTTTTATGCAGAGTCCCTGCAATTCGGATTATTACAACGGGAAGGACTACTGCGGCCATGCAGGACTTCCTCTCCGGGAGCTTTTTGAAAAGCTGAAGGATGAGGAGGCGTATCCGGACGATTATCTGGTTGCGCTCAAAAATGGAAACAAAAACATGATACTGGGCGATCTGGTGTCATGGAGATGTAAGAAAAATAAAAGGAGGACGGCATAATGGCTGGTTTAATGGATTTATTTTCCACGGATGACTACAATAAGGAAAAGAAAGGTAAAAAAGAGAAAAAAGGCAAGGCTGCTAAAGGAGAAAAAAAAGAAACCGCCGTCAAAGGCGTCCGCTATCCGCTGCCGGTGCGCGTGTCTTCAGGCTATATCCGCTGTGTGCTGACTGCGGAGGAGTTTGGCGGAAAAACAGCCGGAGAAGCTGATGTTAAGAAGAAAATACGGACGGAATATCCGGAGCTGGCAGGCGTACAGTTTGGTCTTGTAAAATTCAACAATTCCTGTACGGAACAGTATGAAAAGATAAACGGCGTATTTTTGGCAGAAACCGGGGATGGGAATACCGGGGAAAAAGTCAGTGGGGAAAAGCCTGCGGAAATGCCGCTTGATTTTGCGGCTGCACAGGAAGACGTGTTGCAGGAAGTTCCAAAGGAACAGGAGGAATTACCGGAAGGAGTGTCGGAAGAAATGGCGGAGGATTCCTGTGAAGACGATGAGGGTGCGGAAAATTTTGAGGAAGATGCAGAGGATGCTGACGGCATGGAAGATGCAGAGGAAACAGGGGACGGGCAGAATATGGACGCGGCTCCCGAAACGGGAAAGGGCTGCTGGATCAAGCTCGATATCTGTTATGAGCCTGTAGAGGATGAGCAGGACATTCCGCTTCCCGTTACAGTCAAGGCAGGGGACGCTGCCATGAAATTTACGGAAGATGCGGATTCCCTTGCGGAAATCAGGGAAGCGTGGGTAGTAATGCATCCGGAGTATTCGGGCTGCCAGTTCCATTATGATGACAAACAGCATGTCCTGATACCGTTCATGCGCGGGGAGAGCGAGATTAAGGGGAAAAAATATCCGCTGCCCGTAAAAGTCGGGTATCTGGATGATATGATGGTCTATGAGGCGCGGGATTTTGGGGATGATTCCTTAAAGTCTGTGGCACAGGAGCAGATCAGAAAGCTGTATGCAGTAAAGCACCCGGAGTTTGATAACGCAATCTTCTCCTATAATGAGGAAATGAACTGTCTTTTCCCGGTGATGAATTTCAAGAAAACGGACACAAAGGAAAAATACTGTCTCCCGCTTAAAGTGAGGGGTTATGGTTTTGTGCTGGACTTGGATGCATCGGATTTTAAGGGCAAAACAGAGGTTACGATGGATGAGGTGCGTGCCGCGCTGGAAGAAGTTTATCCGGAATTTTCCAAGGAGCGCACGGAGATGATTTATGATGAAAGGGGCTTTGTTATCCCGGTGCTGAAAGGCTCCAAGAAAGGGATTACCGTTACCTCCACCCGCAGAAACCAGAACCTTTTTATGGTAAGGGGGAGGGATGGGAACGATTACCGGATTGAACAGATGCCCTACGGGCATTTTGACTGCAGGACGGATGGCGGCGAGGTGGATTTCCACCTTTCCGCACAAAAAATACCGGGCGCGCTGTTTGATGAAATTTTATGTTTTTTTCGCACAAACCCGTATAAGGAGGCGGCGGCGCAGATTTTTTATGACGACAGTACCGGCAGTTATGAACTGTATTTCCCGGAGCAGCGCGCGGGCGCCTGCAGCGTGTCATTTGACAGGGATATGCTGCGCGAGGAGGAAAAGGTGCTTGTAATGGATGCACACAGCCATGGGCGGATGGATGCGTTTTTTTCATTGATAGACAACCATGATGAAAAAGGGACGAGGCTGTTTCTGGTTCTCGGAAGGATTGACAGGGAGGCGCCGGCATGGAAACTGCGTGCCGGCATTGCCGGTTATTACAAAGAGCTTGCGCTTACGGATGTGTTTGACATGGAAGAAATATAAGTCGGCAGAAAGGCAGGGTTATTCGTATGGCAGAAAAGATTATCGTAGTCGGCTGCGGGGGAACCGGCAGCCATTATATTAAGGAGCTTGGCCGTCTTTTATACGGTATGGGGGAAAAAAAGAAGAAATATGACCTGATACTGGTGGACGGCGATCTTGTGGAGGAGAAAAATCTTGTAAGGCAGGCGTTTCTGCCTCAGGATATCGGCTGCAGCAAGGCGCAGGTAATGGCGGAAATTTTAAGCCAGGCATACGGGATTGATGCGGAGTTTTATGACCGGTACATAGACACACCCTCGGACTTGGATTACCTTGTGGAAAGGGATGATATGGTGCTTTTGGTCGGCTGTGTGGATAATCACCAGTGCAGGCAGAGCATGCATGATTTTTACCGGTCAAGGCAGCACTGCATTTATATGGACAGCGCAAATGAGTACAGCGTCGGCGAGGTTGTGATAGGATCAAGAATTGGCGGAGTTGAGATGTATGCGGACCGCAGTGAATATTTTCCGGAAGTCCTTGAAGCGAAGGAAGCCAGACGCAGTGAAGAAAGCTGCGAGGTTTTAAATGCCTCATCGCCGCAGCATATCCTGACAAACCAGCTTGCGGCGTGGATACTGCTCGTCAATACCGTAAGGTATTTTCAGGGCGAGTGGGTCGGGGGGATGTTTATGTTTGATGCTTTTAAATGTTACAGCATGGACCGCACCAGTAAGGAGGAAGCGCATGGATTTGGAGGAAATACTGCGGCTTGATATGTGCCCTTTTGATTATGGGGCAATGGAAGGACATTTCAGGAACGACACGGACGGAGCCCTGTTGGAAAAGGAAGCGCAGTTTTCCCTGTTCCTGCGTTACATGGACAGTTTCATGGATCGGTATGGGCTTCCCCTTTCGGTTCCGGAAAGGAACTGCTATATGGAGAAGCATTGCAGAGGCACGCTGTATCGTTCCGATAAGATGACAGATTTTATTTTGGCGAAGCGGGAGATGATTACGGAGCTTTTCCGGAAAGTTATGCTTTTCTGCGGATGGGAGATTGGAAGCGTTCAGATGGAGGAAGAAGAGGAACTCCCAGAATTTTTCCCGGAAAATGCCATATCTTTGCAGGAATGGGAGCGTATTTATTCTTACATGACCGGATTTGGCACACTGGAAGAACAGGGTTTTCATGACATAAATGTCACTGTCTGCTGGAACCGGGCGCTGTATGATTACCATGAGTTTAGCAGGAATAATGCAGAAACGATAAAGAGACAGTTTGCTGACGCGGATGAAGTGATTACAAGGATATTGAGAAAAACGGCAGATCCTTTGTTGTTTGAGTTGGATGAGTCGGTGAACTGTTTTCAGGATCAGAAGTATATCATGGGCTTTTTTGAGGCAAACCATCTTAACATGACAGTATCCATTATTGACATGGATTATAATTTTATGGTGCAGATACTGATTCTGCATATGCTGGTCGGATGCGCGGAAAAAATGTTCGGATACAGGAAGAAGGGAGGAACGGATGGGAAGATTTGAAGATGTGGAAGGGATCGATACAGAACCCTTTGACAGCGAACGGCTATATGAAGTTTATGTCAGACCTTATGCGACAGAAGCACTCATGCCGGATGCCTTTGCCGTTTTGATGTTCCGCTATTTTGAACTGTTTGACCGCAGGTATGGGACAAACATTGCCGGGGGGATTACAATTGATCAGTTAATCGGATATGACAGCGACGAAGATATGGATAATATGATATGGTATCAGGATTCGGATAAGCTGCTCATGGGAGCCATGGATAATACAGGCTGGGAGATAGGATTAATCGATACAGAGTATGTAGTCACGTATCTGGATAATGAGGGCAAGTCATATGAAGAGGAAGACATTTTTCGGGAAGAATATAAAACGCTTTTAGATGAAATATGTAAAGATAATTTCCTGAAGGATGCCCTGCTTAGGGAAAGAGATACCATGCTAGAGGCAATGCAGGAAATGGAAAATGGCGATCTTGTAATCATATGGAATCCGGAACTGAATGCGTACATGCAGTTTCGGGAAAAACACCCGGATATCGTTGAGGCGGTATGCAAAGCCGAAGACCAGTGGATCGTGAAGCTGGAGGAAGATGTCTGGGAGCCGTACATGGCGTTTTATCGTCAGAAAAAGGAAGTGATGGACGGACTGGCATACTGCAAAGTGCTGATAGGGTGCAGCTATGATTCTTGCGTGGCTTTTGGAACGGTGAATCCCAACTGGATCTGTACGGCGGTAAAATTAAATAAAATGCTGCAGCTTGCAAATGAAAAGCTGGCTTGCTTTAAGGCAGGACAGAAAAACGAAGAAGCGGCATGACAGGAAAGGGTGGCATCTGCCACCCTGTTTTTTTGGAGGGAATATGACAAGTAAAGACTTATTGGCGCTCATGGAGTGCAAAAGAAAGTATATGCTCCGCAGGCTGTCCTTAAAAGGGCAGAACGAGCGGGGCATCTGTTTTAATGAGGCGCTGCGGATCTGCGCCAAAGGAATTGCGCAGGGGAAAGATCTGCGGAGGCTGCCGGAGGAAATCCGTTCCTATCTGGAAAGCGCGTATCAGGAAGAATGGTTCCTGCCCGGCTGGCAGAAGGAGAGAACCATCCATAAAGAGGCGGGTTTCTTCTGGCGTTTTCTGGACAGTCCTTTTTTAAGGGAGATTGTAGGAAACAGGCAGAATGAAATCATTGCGGATTATCATGTGGAGGTACAGACTCCCATGCGCTGCAATGAGGTTGACGTTACACGGATAAGCGGTAGGGCTGACCTGCTGGTAAAGAATGAAAATGACGGTATTACCGGGATTATCCTGTGCAGGAAGTTTATGAGGCCTTATTCTTACCGCGCGCGGAAAGAGGAAAACAAGGTTATGGGAAGCGTGGAGCTGCTGACTCTGCTTGGCAGTCTTCGGACTGCGTTTCCGGACTGCGCCGTTTCCGTGGCGATGGTCAGGCTGGTATCCCCTGCTGATAAGAATCAGTGTATGGCGGAATTTGACAAAAAGAAAGGGGACAATATCATCCGGTTTACGGAAGAAGAATTTCTTGCCACACATCCGGAGGGCGTGGAGGCGTATATAAGACATCTGGTGGAAAATGCGGAATTGGGGAAATGTGCTGACTGTTCCTTTGAGGAAATGTGCAGAAGCACAAACAAGGTATATGTGGGCAGACAGGAAGAAAGACCCGCCCTTAAAAAGGAATTTAATTTTTCGCCGTTGCAGATGGCGGTTATTGTACATGAAAGAGGTCCGATCCGTCTATGTGCCGGTCCGGGGAGTGGAAAAACGGCTGTCCTTGTGGCGCGCGTGAAGCAACTGATAGAAAGCGGCGTGCCGCCGAAGCGGATACTGGCGATTACGTTTACCAAAAAAGCGGCGCAGGAAATGGCAGAGCGCATCGGCATGTCGGATGGACCGGTGGTGTCCACACTGCATGCGCAGGCGTTTGGCATCCTGACGGAACATGAAGGCCTGATAGGGACGGTGCGGTTGGCGGGAAAGGTTGACTGTAAGAACCTGCTGATGCGTATTCTGGAACATGCGCCAATTATTTCCGGTGTCAGCTATGACGGCATTACCATGCGTTACGGGCTAATTACAATGCTGTTCAAGGACTTTGATTTTATCCAGAGGAACGGGGAGGAAACATACCGCAAGGCAAACCCGAAAAAGGATGTCGATGGCATCCTGCGGGTAAAGCAGATGTATGATGAGGCATTCCGGGAGCGCGGTTTTATCACCTATGACGACCAGATTACGTTGGCGGTGGATCTGCTGAAAGAATATGAGGGTGTTTTGGATACAGTGCAGGATGCCTTTGACTATGTGATGGTAGATGAGGTGCAGGATCTTGACGGAGCACAGGCGGAATTTGTACAGCTTCTGGTAAAGGCGCCGGAGAATAATATCATGGTCTGCGGGGACGCGGATCAGTCCATCTATGCCTTTCGGGGAGGGAGCAACCAGTTCATGCTTGATTTCCCGACGGTTTATCCGGGGGCAGAAGATTGGTGGATGGAAGAAAACTACCGTTCGTCAAAGGAGATCGTCGAGCTTGCGGACTGCCTGATATCCCGGAATACAAAACGGGTTCCCATGAATTTTAAGGCGATGTTCGAGACGGGATTTAAGGCAATCCATATCCCGTTTTTTAAGGAGAGCCATATAACGGATCTGGTTATGGAAATCCTCCAGAAAGGTTATGCCTATCAGGATATTGCGGTCATTGCAAGGACGAACAAGGAACTGTTGAGGCTGTGCGAATGCGCGGACAGGGCTGCACTGGAGGGCGGTACGGCAGTTCCGATGGAGAGACCCAAGTTTTATCTGCGGGAGGATTTTGTGTTCTGTTGCGTGCTTGACCTTTTGGAACTTTCCTTAAAAGGGATGGGGCGTGATAAGCCGCTTTTCAGGCTGCTTTCCGGTTTAGGCTGCGAGGTTTCAAAGGAAAACAGGAATCTATCGCTGTATGAAGACCATTTGGCGCAGGGGCTGATTTATGGATTTGACGGGGAAGAAGCAAGCCTGTATTTTCTGACAGGGGATAATCCGGGACAGGATACCCTGCGTGATGCCTATGGGAAAATATACCGTGCGCTCCAGAAGCTGAACCTGCCCGTAAAGCAGGCGCTTGCGGAACTGGAAGCAGAGTTTTTTCCGGAACGTATCTGCACCGCGGAGGTGTTTGAGAAGATTCAGGATATCGTCTATGAAAAGAAAATCCGAAACAAACGGCAGTTATATGAAGCGATGGAGGCAATGGTGGTGTTTGAAGACGACACGCGGGTTTATTACGCTTCCGGCGATAAGAACCAGGTGCATATGCTGACGGCGCATGACGCAAAGGGAAAGGAATTTCCGGTGGTGATTATCTACGGCATTGACGAGTTTGACGGGGAGGACGTGGAAGAAGACAGACGGCTTTTATATGTGGCGCTGACGCGCGCGAAGCGGGTGCTGTTTTTGCTGGAATCCTATCCCGGGAAAAGCCGTTTTTTGCAGGAAATAAAGTCATATGTGGCAGTAAACAGGAGGGAGCGGTATGAAAAATGAACTGATTTTCGGGACGGAGCCGTATTTGATAAACGCGTATCGGAAGGAAGTGTCAAAGGGCGTGGACATGCCGGACATCAATATGCTGGAGGCGGGACAGTTTACGGAAACGGAGCGTGATTTTGCAAGGCAGGCACCGTTTATGGCATCAAGGCGCGTGCTGATCCTGCAGTTTGAGAAACTACAGGCGAATGCGTTGTTGGAAAAATATCTGGAAAAGCCGTCGCAGAAGACGGATCTGTTCATATTTGTCAAGGAAGTTGATAAACGGCTGGCGGTGTATAAGCGCTTTCCAAAGGACGGCATCCGGCAGTTTGACAAGGACGGACAGATGATGGGGCGGTTTTTGCTCAATTTCGTCAAAAAGAATGGCTGTAAGATTACAAAGCAGGCGTATGATGAACTTCTTTACCGATTAAATTACGACATGGAGGAAGTGACCCTGTATGATGTAAAATCCGCGCTGGAAAAGCTCTGTACAACGAGCAGTGAGATCACGCCGGAACTGGTGAAGCGTCTGGTTCCGTTAAATGAGAAGGAGGATGTGTTCCGGCTGATCCGTCTGATTGACGAAAAGCGGACGGTGGAATTGTTCCATCAGGCGGATTTAATGCTTGAAAACGGGGAGCAGAATGTGATCGGGACGCTTTCGCTTTTACTGCGCAGCTACCGCATTCTTTATAAGCTGAGTGTCTGCGGATGCACCTTGAAAGAAGCGGGGGTACACGCGAGGACTTTTGTGCCAAGGCTGACCGGCAGGCAGGCGGATGAGGGTGTTTCCATCATCCAGGATGCCGTAAACGGGATTAAGGGCGGGAAGTATCCGCCGGAGTTTGCGCTCCGCTTCTGCCTGTCGAAGCTCTGCAGGTTAAAAAATTAATAGGAATTAAAATAATATTGCGTCTGAAAAGGCGGGAATTTATCCGCCTTTTTCGGATGTCCCGCCATTTTCAGGGAAAGGAGAGAAAATGGTAAATTTATTTAAGGACATTCCGGAAGAGCAGATCGCAGTGGTTTTGGAAAATATCCGCAGGAATCTGGAAAAGGTAAATCTCCATGACGGGCATACCATACAAAAGCATGTGGACATACAGCTTGGTATATTAAAGACCAGGCTTACTGCGGGCGACATACGGTATGCCACGTCATTTTATGATTTTGAGGTTGCCGCCGCCGCGGTGCAGTCTATGTTAAAACAGTATTACGAGGAGAAAATTGCGACATGGCTTTTATCTGTAACTGATGACGTACTGGTACTGACAGCGAACCTGAACAGGAGCATTGGCTACGGCTACCGCAGGGATGATGACAGGGTGCATGAGGGATTAAGCAAGATGCGCCTTATATTGGAGAAAGAGGAAACATTGGATTGGGGATTTCGGATTCTGACCTGTTTTCCCATATTTTAATGACACAAGAACTAGGAGGAATATATTCGGAGAATGAGAAAAAAGACAGTAGATTTTACGGTGGTTATGTCAGGTCCGCATCAGATTCCCGTGGGGAAGAAAATACATATCCATAAGGAAAACGGATTGTATTATGCTTCCAGCGATGGGAAGGATTTCGGGCTTGTAAAGGAAAGCACCAACGGAACGCAAAGACAGGTTCAGATGCTGGAGAATGCGTTTGACGGCATTGTCATGGAAAATGACAGCGCAGGGTGGCGGATGGTTGTCCGTGTGCCGCTGAAAAACAGGAAACACAATCATTCTTTTCAATCCCTGTAGACAGGGTTGCAAGGTGAGGGGAAAACCCCAACAGAGTAATCGTCCACAGGGAAACCTGTGCCGGAACAAACACACCATGTTCGCGTAAAAAAGGAATGGTGAAGACGCCTACTGTTGATTACAGTTCGCCATAGGGAAAGGGCAAAAGCCTGTATCCTGCGGGACAGCCCGCCGTTTGACATTCAGACGGGTCACTGGGAGGAAATAAATACAAGAATTTTTCCCGCTTCTTTTGAAATACGAAAAGAAAGCGGGAGAAAAGAATGAAATATGTGGTATGTTACAGCGGAGGACACAGCTCGGCGCTTGCAGCCGTGGAAACCGTGGTCAGGCATGGGAGAAGAAACACGATTCTTTTAAACCATGATATCAGCGGTAAAGTGGAAGATGAGGATGTAAAGCGGTTTAAGAACGAGGTGGCGGATTATCTGGGACTTCCGGTCGTCTATGCAAACCGGGAGAATTTCCAGACGGATACGCCGCTTTACCTGTGCCGGCAGATGAAAATGGTACGGTTCGGCGCGGGAAGCAGCATCTGTACTTATTATTTAAAAACAGAGCCGTTTCATAAATGGCTGTCAGAACATTATCCGGTCAAAAAGGGGGAAATATCCAGGGAAATCACGCTGGTATACGGTTTTGATCCAAATGAGTCACACAGGGTTGAACGGCGGCGGAGGCATCTGCTTCACAGGGGATATCAGAGTGAGTATCCGCTTGCGGATTTATCCTCGCGGCATTTGAAGGATATCCGGGAAATCGGAATTGAACTTCCCTCGACCTACAGGCTGGCAAAACACGCAAACTGTAAAGGATGCTTGAAGGCGGGGAAACAGCACTGGTATATGGTGTACTGCCTGTGGCCGGAAATCTTTTGGGAGGCCGTGGAAACGGAAAAACTTGTGGGATACAGTATCATCAGCGGACAGTTCCTTTCGGAGCTGGAACCGCTTTTTTACTGTATGAAGGATGCGGGGATTATGCCCCGCGATAACGAGTGCAGTGCCCTGTTCTGGGCGAGAGTACGGCGGGTGCTTGGCGGGTAAGGAGGCTGTTACTATAATGTGCATTTTTTGAAGAAACCAAAATAGCTGGAAAATTTAGAGAATAAGGTTTGAGGGTATAAACATTTACGGATTATTGGGATTTGTTTTGACAAAAACAGGAGTCTATACTATAATAAGTTAAAATATTCTTTATTATTTAATTTGCCAAACTTACGTTGGCGGGGAGATGAAATTCCTGGAAACAGGTTTTTTTATTGATAATAAGGTGTTGCGCAGAATATGGCGTTTACAGATTCTTATATCTGTAGGCGCCTTTTTTTGTGCTTTTTTATGAAAGGAGGCAGCGTATGAGCGCAATTATGGTCAGTGATGCCGTTTCAAACGGCATTGTCTGCTCCTTCCGGCGGTTTCCGCACAGTCAGGACGGATACTACGAAATCAGGACGGAGCAGGGAGAGTTCCTTAGCAATGCCGATACGGCAGAGCTTATGGAGGAAGTGCGGGACTACCGAGAACAAGGGTATGTTCTGTCAAAAATAATAGGAGGATGAGCGGCATGAAAGATGGAATGGAAACAAGCGTTTTCCTGACAGACGGACAGGAAAAGCAGACATTGGGAGACTTTTACCGTAGCGTGGCACAGCTGGTGGGGCATGAGGAAACGGATGATACCATGTATGACTGCTGTAAAATTCTGGTGTCTGCCAATGTGCAGCATGCCATTATTCAGGCATATCAAAATGAAATACCGGGCGTGAGGATGGAAAGTATTATCACACTGCTTGCGATAGGAGGACCCAAAATGAATGCGGAGCTTGGACAGAATGAAGTGAGAATCCAGCCCGGATTTATCAGTATAAAAACTTCAGATTGAAAAAGGTGTAGGGCGGCCTGCAGTGCGGGCGGTCTATTATTTTGCAAAAATAAAAGGAGGAAAGCCGATGAAATATGAGGCGTATGCAAAAATCCTTGATTTTCCGTTCTATTATCAGATGCGTGATCTGATTGTCAGAAGCACGGAGAAAACATCAGGGGAAAAGGAAAAGAGGTCATTTTTGGGAGAAAATGTGCCGGAGAGGACGATGGAAGACCAATATGGTCTGCGTTATCCCGGTGAAGTGCTGGAGCGTTATCAGGAACGGGTTGGAGAAGGCCGGGAAATTCTGCGTGCCGCCGCCCTTGCCCTTGCGGACAAAAATGAAATTCTGGAGGACAATATGTTTATCGGTAGCCAGAAAGAAGTCTTTTTGCGAAAACTCCGTGCACTTGCTGGTAAAGATGTCTATCTTTGCGGGGCGCTTTATCTGCTTGCGGGAAAAGAAAGTGAGCGGGAGCGGCTTCGGACGATGCTGTTGGGATATCCATTTTCTTCCACGCAGGAGGTTCTTTTTGTGTTGTCGGTCCTTTATGGGGAATTTTCCATATGGGAGCGGTTTTATCCGCTGCTTGTAACTTTTTTGGGAAAAGGACGCACAATTAAGGCATATCAGAATGAGGGGATTTTCACATGGTTTATAGACCTTTTTGAAAAAGAAATCAAAAACAGCCGCAGAAAGGATGCGGAGGTTTTAAAGGCGCTCAGGGAACTGCCTTTCCATCATGTAAAACCGGACAGCAGGGCAGGGCTTCGGTTGGCGAAAAACGGTTATTCGGAACAGGAAATCCTGTATCTGAATTTAAAAATTCCACCGCTGTCGAAACTACGTGACAGCCTGACGCAAGATTCCATCGTGATGGAGCGGATTGCGGCCGCAGGGTGCGAAAGCCTCTTTAATGCGCAGGAACTGGAAGATAAGTGTCTTTTTAAGTTGTGTACCGATACCCTGCAGAAATATCAGAAGTTTACTATCAAACTGGAGGGATATTCCGGATTAAAGGAACTGCTGGCAGACAGGGTATCCGTAAAAAATGTGATTTTTTTCTGTTACCTGTTTGGTCTGCGGAAAGAAAATCAGTTTCCGAACGCATGGTTTCATGTAAATCTTGTGGCAGAATCCAAATGGGATGAACTTGTCGGTCGTCTGCCAGAAAAGGAATACAGGGATCTGTTTGAGGAATGTATTCTTGTTTATGGTTTGAAGGAGATGGATGTATGGCTGGATCATTATGAGGACCTTACCGGAGAGCATTATGAGAATATCTTCTGGAAAGAGAAGTATTTCAATGCGGAGAGAATCTTTGAGGAGATGATATTGCAGGAGAAGTATGATATCGCAGCGACTTTCCGTCAATATGTGGCAGATGCAAAAGCGATGGCGGAAGGAGACTGTAAGGAAAAATGGAATGTGATGCTTCAGTATATCCGCAGCATAGGGAAAAAACTTTATTGTCACGGAATATTTCAGCTTTGGAAGGAAATTGATGCCGCGTATGGGATACAGTCGTTGGATCAGTTCATGGAAAACAGAAAGCTGCTCGTACAGGCTGTAAACGATGGTGATTATTGGAATTTCTCCAGAAATCATTATAAAGTAAAGGAATCCTTTTGGAAGAATCTCGATTTTCTGAACAAAGAAGAGTCCATGAAGCTGTTCTTTTGGGCAGAGGAATATTTTTACAGAATGATGCCGGAATGCTACAATGATTTCCTGTATTGGTTTATCAATAAGACGGCGCTGACATTACTGCCTGCCAAGGAAGGGCGGGCGCTGATGGAAATGATGCTGAATGTAGTGCCGTTAAAATCATATGAGATGGATGAATTGAGGCAGCTGTATTATAAGCCGGAGGAATGGGATGCCTACCGGATACAGGAGAAGGAACGGGAGGAAAGGAAAAAAGAGGAAGCCAGGCAAAACGCAATGAGGGAATGGCGCAGGGAAGTCCAAACGGAACTTGACGCGGCCGGGACGGAAAATGAAAAATGGATTGCCATGGGAGAGAAATTAAGCGAAGTCCGATATGGGGACAGTGATGACAGAAAAATTTGTCTGGAAATCATAGAACAGGAACTGCAGGGCGGGAAGATCTGCGCGGAAAAAAAGACGCTTGCCGATCTTGCCGAGGAACTGTTGGCAATGCTGAAAAAGGATTTCCTTGACTGGAAGGGCTTTCAAAAAATAATTGAGAATATGGAGGTATCGGAAAATGAATCTGCCGATGATGGAGCAGCGCAGTAGAAACTGTGTTTTATTAGATGAAATGGGACTGGCATGGGCGTTGACGAAAGAATGTGAAGAAAATGCGCTGTCTGAATGCCTGCAGTATATGGATGACAATGAGGATAAGGCATATCTGCAGGGAATGAGTGAAGATATACAGAAAATCATATTTCGGAATATATCGTTTCTGAAATATGTTCTGCGTTTTCTGAAAAACGGCGTAAAACAGGGCAGAGTAGCTGCATTGTTGGAACAGGTGGAGATTGCGGAGCTTATGGCATTGTATGAACAGACAGATGTTGAGGTTGTTTTGAATGATTCAACTGTTTCTTCAAAATATATCCGGGTTTACCTACAGCATTTTTATGATAAGGGATTTGGAGAAGAAGATAAAGAGACGCTTATGAAAGGGATGGACAGTTTTTACAAGAATCAGGTGTCGTTGGGTGAGGAATGGATTGCGCAGTATGGAATGTTTTTGACGGAGGATGTTTTGTCATCAGATTTTCTGTGCAGACTGACGGATTATGATAAATGCCTTGAACTTTATGCCGAAAGCAAAGAGTATCGGGATGTCTTATCTGCTGTAAAAAGCAGGATGCTGCGGTCGGTGTGCCTTGATGATGAAAATGCCCATGAATTGTTCGAGTATCGTGTTGAAATATGGGAACTTTTGCATGAAATGGAGCAATACTTTGATGAAAGCCAAATGGATGCATTTTGTAAATTATGGCTGGAAAACCATGCGCTGCTCTATGATCTGCGGCATCTGAAACGGAAAATGGAACAGGCAGGGGGTATGGATGTGGATACGTTTCTGACCGGAAGGGCATCCTACATAGCCTTTTGTTATAATGAGTATTTTCCGGAACCACTCGAGGATCATAAGGAAAAACTGGTCATATATGCTGTTACCCATAAAAAACATGCGTTCTTAAAACTGATTCGGGATAATTTTCCGCTATTTCAACAAATTTCTTATTCTTCCATTCTTTTTCGCCATACTTTTTACGCAAAGTGTATCAACCTAAATACCCTGAATGTAAAAAACCTAAAAGCCTGTGCAGGTATGGAATATTGTCAGGAAGAAACCATGAGTGTTCTGGCGGCAGGGGAGCATACGTTTGATGAGATGGCGTTGCTGTATAATCTCCCGGTTGAATATGCGCTGTTGTATGAGAAAATTTCCGCCGCGCGGAAAGATGATAAGCTAAGCATTATGCGGGAGATTGTAAAAAGAAAGTGCATAAGTAACGGTGTGGCATTGGACGGGGTCGCCGCGCAGCTTTCAAAGAAACGACTTTCGGACTGGATGCGGCAGGATTTTAAGCATATCCGGGAGCTGGATTCGGAAATTGCATTCTGTCTTTTGGGAGTGTATGACAGAATCGGGTGTTTTGTTCCGCAGATAAAGAATGTGGCAGAGGCAAGATATATTCTGAACAACCTTGAAAAAGTTACTGCGTTTTCCTCCATGCAGGAGATTCGGGAAGATGTGTTAAACTGCAATGCGGAATGGGATTATCTTGTTGAAATGTTCGGCTTTACGGAGGAATTTGTCGAACAGAACCAGGAGCGGATCAAGGAGTTTGTTTTTACGGACGGGGTGCATGTTACAGTTCTGTATTTGCGGAATCATACGGATAAAACGGAAGAACTCAGGAGGCTGGTAACAGCGGAACTAATGGGTAAGTTCCGGGAACTGAAATATTATGGAAACGATCTGCAGAGAGAGCTTGATTTTCCCGTTACAGAGAACCTGAAACAAAACTGGATGAAGAATCGCTCGGAAACAAGCGGTGTTTTGAATGTCTGGGAAGAAGACGGATTTATTCCTGTTATGAAAATGGGAGAGATGCCTTACCGAACCTGTCTTTCTTATATAGACGGCGAATACAGCCAGTGTCTTATTGCCAGCCATGATTCCAACAAAAAAGTCCTGTATTTGTCACTGAACGGAAAAGTAGTGCTACGTGCTGCGCTGCGGCTTACAAAAGGAACATACAGAGATACAAAAAAACCGAACCATACGTCGCAACTGCAGTTTGCGGATTTAACGACTGAGGGGAACGGACAGACGGAAACCACGCTGGAACAGAAAGAAAAAGACCAGTTGGTGCTCTTTTTAGAGCGCGAATACATTTCGGAACTTCCGGAAGCTATGCATAAGGAAGCATTTAACCTGATGATTTCCCTGCTCAGGAAAAAGGCGGCGGAATTAAGGGCACTGCTGGTTATCAGTTTTGATTACCGGAAGTATGCGTCGGATGAATTTATATCCTCGTATTTTTCCATGTATATCTCGAAGTCGAAGGCTGGGGAGCAGTATCTGGACAGTCTGGGCGGTTCCAATCGTTTCAATGGGGAAGGATGTTACATGCGGAACAAATTTTTAATTGATAACAATTAACATTGTTATAAAAATATATTTAACAGGAGGAAAGAATATGAACAAAGTAATACTGATGGGAAGGCTGACAAGAGATCCGGAGGTCCGTTATAGCAGCGGTGAGAACCAAGTGGCGATCGCAAGATATACGTTGGCGGTGGATCGGAGATTTAGCAGGAATGATGAAGAATCGAGTGCGGATTTCATTGGCTGCGTGGCATTTGGGCGTTCGGGGGAATTTGCGGAAAAGTATTTCCGTAAGGGCATTAAAATTGCTGTAGTCGGGCGTATCCAGACCGGAAGCTATACCAATAGGGAAGGTCAGAAGGTTTACACGACAGAAATAGTCGTGGAAGAACAGGAATTTGCGGAGAGCAAAAACGCTTCCGGTGGCAGGGAGAATGCCGGTGGCGGAGCCGTACCGGACAGCGCGGGAGACGGATTTATGAATATTCCGGATGGCATCGATGAGGAACTTCCGTTTAATTAAGCAGGAGGATGGCAGATGACTTTAAAACAGTGTATTCAGAAAAACGGGTGGCATGTTGAGGTTGATAAGCTGAGACGGTTCCAAAGCGTGGCGATTGCCTTTCTGAATGGGGAAGGAGAAAGTGACGAAACGGAGTTTGATATCAGCGGCGCCTGTACGGATGCCGGGGCGGAGGAGCTTTCCGCCCTCTATGAAGAATTCTGTAAGGAATGCGGGATAAAGAGCAATACGGTTACTGCCGTAAGTGTGGTGCAATCCGCAGATACTTATGCAGAACTTCCGTGAAATAAGCAGGAACGGGGCAGCTGCCAGTCAGCAGATGTCCCGTATATTATACACAGCTCCATGCATAGGAAATATGCCGCTAAGGCGGCGCATGGGGCGCGCGTCGAGTAGGGAAAGTTTCTCCTGCTCAATTGAAAAATATGGAGGAAGAGCAGATTATGTTTATGAATTGCAATGGTGCGAAATTTGAATACGAGGGTATTACATATGTAATAGGACAGCAAGTAGTAGGAACTGGACAAAGTGACTACAAGGGACTTTATGGCTATATTATGGAAATCCGTGACGGAGAGGACAAGAAAACGGAAAATGAAACGCCGGATATTTATTGTACATTTGAGCTGCCGGTTCTGCCACATGACATTGCAGAATTGGAAAAACGCTTTTCGGCGTTATACAGGCAGAAGAAAACGCTGGAGGACATTAGCCTTGATGAAGTTATTATGGCGCCGGAGATGATAAAGGGCTTGGAAGAACCCGAAAAATACCATGAATTTTTAACAATCTATGCGGTGACAGAGGACTGGGCGGCAAACGGGGAACGGGGACATAATGAAATGCTTTATGCTGATCCGGATACTGCAAAGTATATACTCAATAACAGATTGAAAAAGGAACTGGCGGAAGGATGCTTAGAACACTGGAAAGACAAGGAAGATTTCCGTGTGGAGTCTGCTAAAGATTTATATGAGGGATATTTGGACGGCGGGTATGACGAGAACCATTATGCCATCCGGATTGAGGAGAAAAGGCTGGCTGTGTCGGAGGAATTTATCAGATTAGCAGGCGGCATATCAGATAATGCGTAAGGGTTTCAGAACGTATTGCGTATTGACAGATGAATCTGGATAGTGAGTTTTGGAAGGGCGACTGCAGGATTATTGCGGTTGTCCTTTCTTTTTTTATTTTTTGCGAAATATATTAATATTTGGTATTAATTTGCTGTAAAAATGGGGGAGAAACTAAATATCCGCCCATGCCGCAGACAAAGATTCGCTGGTGGTGGGGGGGTGGATATTTTGGTGTTTCACGATTATAATTAAATCACTATTTTGGTGAAAGCGGCATCATAAATGAAATCATGTTACAAGGAGCAGAGCAAGATCGCCACAGCATTAGCGTATGCAGAGGTAATCAGCTATAACAAAAAGAATCTTGAAAGGGAGCTTTAGAATGAAAGCCGACAGCACAACAAGACCAAGCGGAGGGAGGAAGAATTGTAAAATAATGCGCAACTGGTATTTGCTTTTTGGCACTTACCAAATTCTTTATTCTTATTTCCATATACCTTATAATGGCAATAAGGGTAATTTTTATGAATATTATATCGAAATACTTACAGTTTTTGCGTAAAAGCAACAACTACACACAAGATGATTTAGCAAAAGAATTAGGCATATCA
>ERZ808037.937-NODE-937-length-22394-cov-5.452077_pt1 | contig 22394 bp, 16 predicted proteins | sample MGYA00380190_ERZ808037 | MGnify/ENA primary metagenome ERZ808037 (study PRJEB31490, sample SAMN06133399) | mouse gut metagenome | isolation source: J9 | host: mice | place: China: Chengdu | collected 2015-05 ... | reverse complement strand
GCAAGTGCGCAGACCTACGTGAACAGTAACCAGGTATTTCCCCACTGCCGCACCCCGCAAAAAAATATCGCCTACGCAATGACTTCCCAGGGCAGATGAATTTCCCCCGTAAAGACCTCGGTTGCTTCCCCCGTCATAAATACATGACTGCTTTCCCTGTCCCAGAAAATTTCCAAATCTCCCCCTTTAAGAGAAACCGTCACCCGGTTTTCAGTATAGCCTGAAAGCACTGCCGCCACCGCACTGGCCGTTGCCCCGGTTCCGCAGGCCCAGGTTTCCCCGCTGCCCCGCTCCCACACCCGCATCCGGATATGGTTTCGATCCACGATCTGAATAAACTCACTGTTCGTCCGATCCGGAAAGCGGGGATGATTTTCAAAGCCTGGGCCGATTTTCTCCAGATCCAGCCCGTCAATCTCATCCATAAAATATACCGCATGAGGATTTCCCATAGATATTCCGACAAAAGAATAGTCTTTTCCTTCAATCGATATCGGCTCGGGAACAAGGGAGGTCTGCTCGGGAATCCCCATATCCACGGTAACCTTTTCCACCTTCCCGTCCTTCAAGGTAAAGTGCAGCCGTTTATTTCCGGCCTTCGTTTCCACCGTCATGGGATTATTTCCGGAAATGCCGTGTTCATAGGCGTATTTTCCCACACAGCGGATACCATTCCCGCACATTGCACCTTCGGTTCCGTCGGCGTTATACATAATCATCCGGCAGTCCGCTTTTTGTGAAGGAGCAATGATAATCAGACCATCCGAACCAATCCCCGTTCGCCGCTCACTGACCAGCTGGGCTGTACGTGCAGGATCTTTTACGTTTTCTTCAAAGCCGTTGACATACACATAGTCATTGCTGATGCCATGCATTTTTGTAAATTTCATCCTATTCTCCTTCTTACCTGTCAAACAATAAACATCCATCCTTAAACCGCAAAACATTAAAGATTTAAAGTGTTAAAGCGAAAACAGAGAACTTCCCCCTATAGATCACAGCCCAAACGCAGAATCATATAGGCCGTTTCCGTCATATCCGTGCCGCTGTCCATGCTGCATTTTTGGATATAGCGGTGTGCCTGAGCTTCCGTCATGTTATTTCTCTCGATAAGCAGACGCTTGGCCTTCTGAATCACCTGCTGTTCTTCTTCACTGCGTTTTTTGGGCTGGCCGGATTTTATTTTCTTCCGGTTCTGTGCCTGAACCATCATCCCCAGTGTACTGACAAACTCATGAACCTTCAGGGGCATGGGCAGGTAGACACACCCGGAGGGTGCCGGATGTGTCCAATGGCTGGGCGATGCAAGCAGAAGCATAGCCACCGAATCGGGAAGACATTCTCTAAGTTCCTCGTACAGCATATCGGGAAAGCGAAAGCCGTGAATCACTATCCCGCTTTTTATATCGTCACAGATACTTAAGACCTGCGAAGCCGTAGTGCAGAGCGCCCTTACGGAATATCCGCTCTGTGTTACTATCGTTTTTATCTTTTTTCCGTCTTCCATTTTAGAAAACGCTATCACAATGGGTTCCACACCATCATCCTCCCGTCTGCCAGAAGTCTTGCCCGACTGCCCGTTCGGTCAGCAATGTGATCGCAACGGCAAAACAGACTTAATATTTAAACAGATACTGGTCTACTTCCCAGTTTGTTACCTGTGCACGGAACTCACGCCATTCTTCTTTTTTTGCCTCTAAATATTTGCTGTAAATATGCTCGCCTAAAACCCTGCGGATAAACGGATCTTCTTCAAACGCTTCGATTGCCCTTCCCAGAGTATTGGGGATCTGGCTTATCCCTGTTTTTTCCCGCTCTTCTTTGGTCAGGGTGAACGGATTTTTCTTCACCGGCTCGGCAAGCTCCAGATGCTTTTCTATACCCTCCAGCCCGGATTCTAAGATTACTGCCAGAGCCAGATACGGATTCATCGCAGAATCAGGGCTGCGAAGTTCCACCCGGGTTCCGTTCCCGCGGGTAATCGGGATACGCATAAGACAGTTTCTGCTGGCATAGGGCGACCAGCCAATATAAATCGGCGCATCATAGCCGGGAACCAGCCGCTTATAGGAATTTACCAGGGGATTGGTTAAAAGCGCCATTCCATTGACATGCTTTAACACCCCGGCCATAAAGGCATAGGCGGTTTTGCTCAGCCCCAGACCTTTCCGGTCCTTAACATCCTCAAAGACATTCTTCCCATCCCCGTCAAAGAGGGAAAGGTTAATATGCATCCCGGAACCGTTCACCCCTTCCTTGGGCTTTGGCATAAAGGTAGCATGAAGACCGTGACGCTTGGCAATGGCTTTAACTGCCATCTTAAAGGTCATAATATTATCCGCTGTAATCAGTCCTTCATTATAGTGGAAGTCAATCTCGTGCTGACCCGGGGCAATCTCATGGTGGGAGGCTTCAATTTCAAACCCCATCTCTTCTAAGTTCAGCACAATATCCCTGCGGACATTTTCTGCAAAGTCTACCGGACCTACGTCAAAATAGCCTGCCTTTTCATGCGTCGTCGTCGTCGGAAGCCCCTGATCGTCTAAGTGAAAGAGGAAAAACTCGCACTCCGGCCCGACAAAGAAGTCATAGCCCATATTTTTTGCATGGTTTAACGCCTTGCGCAGCACATACCTTGGATCTCCCTCAAAGGGCGTTCCGTCCGGGCGGTACACGTCACAGATCAGACGCGCCACCTTTCCCTGCTGGGGCCTCCAGGGAAAGATCTCAAAGGTATCCAAATCCGGATAAAGGAACATATCCGTTTCATCGTCCCGGACAAAGCCCTCAATCGAAGAACCGTCAAACATACAGCGGTTGTCCAGAGCCTTTTCCAGCTGGCTGACCGTTATCGCCACATTTTTTAACATTCCAAAAATATCCGTAAACTGAAGCCGGATAAACTCTACATCCTCCTCTTTTGCAATGCGGAGAATATCTTCCTGTTGATATCTGCTCATCTTTTCCTCCATTCTGTGCTCGTTTCACAGCACAAACAGGTATCCTGATAAACCTGAGTTTATCGTCTGCATACATAACACTGCGGTTTTTGTTATCCCCTGTTTAGTGCTCATAGCCGGGGCCGCCTTCATTCTCCTGGTTAGGTTCTGTCGCTATGGGGCGTGTCGTGTACACTGTTCCTGAACGGCCGTTTCCCGATGCCCCCGGACCTGCACTGCTATCTCCTTCCGGAGCCGAAGGCTGACTGGTATTTGCCCCCGGGCCAAAATTTCCTCCCGGGCCAACCGATGTATTTCCTCCCGGACCAGACGAAGGATTGGAGGATGGTGCTGTGGGCATGTTTGTACCGGGTGAGGTCGGTGAAATTCCGCCGGGTCCAAGATGAAGATTTTCCTCCGAAATTGTTGATTCCTGTGTCGGCGCTGTAGGTCTTAAAGAAGTCGTACCATTATGATCGTCATCCCTGGTTGCCGAAGACGGATTTCTCTCGTCGCCGGAAGATTCATTTGTATGCGTTCTGGACTCGGAAGCATTGCTCTCGGACTCACCTTCGGATGCCGATTCATCCGGATGATTGTCCGGATCTTCCCTTCCCTCAGACTCTCCCTCGGATGTGTTTCCTTCATTCTCTTCATTTTCGTCGGATTCATCCGAAACTTCTGAAGTCCGTTCTCTGGTTTCCTCTGTTTCGTCCTCTTCCCGGCTCTTGGTTGTCTTCTCCGAAGAACCTGTACTGGAATTCATCCGTTCGATATCTTCCTCATTAAGTTTTTCACCGGAATCCGGCTGTTTAGCGCTGAGATAAGCGATATCCTTACTGATTTCCTCTACATGATCGGATGGCTTATAATTCTCGGTTCCGAATAAAAACTGATGAAGCTTAACCACGTTGGAACTTAAAGTAACCGGAACTACACAGTCAAGTTTTCCCACATCCTGGATTTTTAAGTCAAATGGAAATCCTGCGGTATCCCCAATATGAAAATCTTTCACAATTAAGGCCAGATCAATTAAATCCTGCATATCCACGCTGGTGGATACCTGGGGGAAACAGGCAAGAATCACTGTGCGCAGCACTTTTAAGTCTGCTGACTTTGCCTTTGCCAGACACTGGCTGATCACCGCCCGCTGACGCTCTGTACGCCGAAAATCGGTATCCATCTTCCGCAGGCGGCAGTAGGCCACGGCCTGTACACCGTCCACATGCTGGAAACCAGGGGCTTTCAGATGGAAGGAAGGTATCCCGGTATTTTCAACCACGGATGTGATATAGCCGTTAATCTGGGTAAATTCTTCCGGTGTTACCTCGATATCCACGCCGCCCAGAATATTTATGCCGTCGGCAATTGCCTTCCAGTTCACCGAAACAAAATCGTCCACTTCAATATCCAGATTTTCATTCAGCGCATTGATCGCCTGATCCGGGCCGCCCCGGGCATAGGCTTCATTAATCTTTCGATAAGGATTCTTTTCCCCTACCTTTAAAAAGGTATCCCGGTAGACACTCGACATCTTAATCTCCCCGGTTTCCCAGTTTATGCTGCAGATAATAATAACGTCAGAATTGGCACCCTTTCCCAGATTTCCGTCCGTGGAATCCACGCCGAAAACGGCAATTTTCCAGAACCCCTTCTGCACTCTCTTTGTTTCAATATCCAGGTTCGGATTCGTCTTTTCGGCCATATCCACACCCAGATCCATCGTCTTTCCAAGCAAATGATTTACATAATAGACAGCCCCGCTCACCGATGCAACAATCAAAAGCAAACCAGCCAGAACGGCAATTTTCCATGGAGCCAAACGTCTTCCTTTTTTGTATTTTCTTCCTGTTCTTTTTCCCGTACCTCTTCGTTCACCGCCGGAAACCAAACGGCGGCCTGAGGTTGAAGAAGCACGGGAACTTTCGGAACTGGGCAGCCGGCGGCCCGGTGAACTTATAGGACGACGGCTGACCGGACGACGGCTTGGCCTCCTCGGTGCCTGACCATTCCTCTGCCTTGCCGCACGGCTGTTTTTATCAATACTCATCGGAGAACCTCCTGCTTTTCTTTCTTGTAATCGTTTTACCATAAAAGTCCGCCGCCGATTGGGCGGCAATAAGATAATCCCGCTTTACATTCCGGGCACTGCCGGAACTTCCGGAACTACATTTCCTGCGCCTCCCATAACGGCCGGAGCCGGTGCAGGGGTTTCCACCGGAAGCGGTGCAGGTGCAGGAGTTTCTGCCGGAACAGGTGCAGGAGTTTCCGCCGGAACAGGTGCTGGTGCAGGGGTTTCTGCCGGAACTTCCGGAACTACAGCACCGCCTGCTGCCGCATTTCCCCCGCCTAAACCGATATCGGTGCTTCCTGCGGGTACTTCCGGAGCCGGTGCAGGGGTTTCCGGAACGGTTCCGGGAACCGCCACGCTTCCGCCGCCCATAGAGCCGCCGCCTTCATTGCCCAGTACAGGGGCTACAGCCGGCTGCGGTGCAGCGGGAACTACAGGGACTGCCGGAGCCGCCGGGACTGCGGGACGTGTGTTTATCCTTGGAGCCGTGCCTCCGGAAGCATTCGTACTCTTGGTATTGCTGGTTCCGTCCAGGTTGTAGCAGATAACCGGCATCCCGGCATAAACGGTTTCAAACATCGTTTTTGCCGCATTATAGGGCATGTTTACACAGCCGTGTGAGCCGTTCGTGCGGTAGATGCTTCCGCCAAACGAACCTCTCCAGCTTGCATCATGGAAGCCAATCCCTCCGTTAAACGGCATCCAGAAATTTACCGGAGATGCATAGCCCGGGCCGCGCAGAACCGCATTTCTCTGCTTATAGGCAATGCTGAAAATGCCGGGCGGCGTGGTATAGCCCCTTGCCACATTTCCCGATACAAAATCGGATTCCAGAATCTTTTCTCCGTCTTTATATAAGAACAAATGCTGTGCCGTCAGATTCACCTCAGCATAAGTGTCGCCGTATTCCTGCCCTTTTCGGGTAATGCCTTCCTGGGCATACTCCGGCTCTCTGACCATGCTCTCCCCGTCGGCAATAATTTTCTTTAACGCTTCGGTTTCCGCTGCCTGGTCGATTTTCCAGCCAAACGCGCCGGAAACCTCAACCTCCGAACCATAGGAAGTCGTAAACTTACGAACGGTATTGGCTGTATCGTACTTTTTCGCCAGATCCTCCACAAACGCCTTAACCTTTTCTTCGTCAACGACCGGCTGGTTTTCTCCGTCAAAGCTTACCCATTCGTGGATGGAATCGCCGTTTAATACTTCCTGTTCGTCCCCGAAGGTATAAGTTACGGTCATCTGGGCGAAACGGTTAAGCAAATCCTTTTGTGCCACTAATTCCGGATCGGGTTCTCCGGGAAGCGGTTTAAGATAGCAGCCCGCATTTTCCAGAATAAATTCGCTCTGCATGGTCAGCATCGCCTGCCCCAGTTCACTTGCCAGAACATCCTTCTTGATTTCCGTTCCCGGATCTTCCGGCACTATCTCATAGCCGGTTCCCTCTATGTATTCCGAGATATAAGCTTCTTTCCCGGACTGGATGTTCTGCGGGTCCAAAAACGAAAGACCGTCCACCTTCTGCTGGAATAAGGTTTCATCATAGGCAGCTACCGTGCTCACCTGCAGATCTTCCTTTTTAAATAGGTGTATGCCCCAGAGATAGGGGTTCTGGTCTTCTAAGATTTTTTCCAGTGTTCCGTCAAATACGGTGTGAAGACCCACATCATCCTTTGTCAGGACTTCTTCCTGTCCTTTTCGGCCCTGAAGGCGGATCTGATAGCCGTCCATAGCCGAAGAAATCATCTCTTTTACCTGGTCAATTTCCTTTTTTCCTGCTTCTATCCCATTGATCTGAGTATTGGGAAAAAACTCCTTTTTATACTGCTGTGCCATCACACAGTATACAGCGGCACCGCCCACAAGCACTGCGGCTGCTATACCTCCGGCAATCTTTCCTCCCTTTCCTTTGGAGGACGCTTTCTCTCCCTTTGCTTCGGTACTCTGCTTTGCTTTTTCGTTCATCTCTTCATATGAATCCTCTTCATAAGGATCCGTCCCTTCCTCATCATCCATTTCTGTATTTTCCAGCCTATCTTTTTCCCGGGCTGCTCTTTTTTCGGTTCTGTCCGCCTCCCGGCGCATGACCTCTTCTTCCCTGCGTATGGCATCCAGCCAGTCTTCCTTTTCCTCCTTGCGGATAGGTTCCACCCAGTCTTCCTTCATCCGGGCAAGTTCATCTCTTTCTCTGGCTGCCTCCGCCCTCTTTCGTCCTTCCTCCCTGGCACGCTCAAGCGCCCGGGCACGCCGGATATCCGGCTCCACAACAGCTTTGCCCTGCATAACCGCCTCTGCCCTGGCCACTGCCTCCGTAGCCCGCCGCAGTATCTCTTCCCGGGCCTTTGCCTTCTCTTCTTCGGCTGCCCTGGCCTCTTCCTGTTCCTGCCAGGCACGTTTCTCTTTCAACGCCTTCTGGCTCACCGGTTCATCCCAGTCCTCATCCCAGGCTTCTCCCTCCGAAAGACCGGCATCATCCCCGTCATAATCCCCATCAAGATAATAACCGTCATCCGGCGTTAAATCTTCTCTGCGGTTTTCTTCATTTCCTATTTCATCTTTCTTCATTACCTACAAACCTTTCTCATTAAACATCCTTCGGCATTATAACATACTTTCCCCTTCGGATACAATGGTATTTCGAGGATTATAACATAATCCTTAAAGTTTTTAAACAGAATCTTAATCCTGTCCCCATTCCATTGCCCCAAATCCCCCTTCATGCTATGATAAAATCATGATGACTGTTCATTCATTCACCGTAACATAAAACCAGCAAAAAGGAGGATTTTATGAAAAAAAGAATTTCGTCATTATCGGTACTCGTCCTGACCCTAGCCCTGTTTCTTGGCGGCTGCAACGGAGGATCAAAATTTTCTGCGGCAGATGCGATGGTAGGCGTTGCGGAAACAGCCGCCGGCGCCGGAGACTACGATCTTGGCTTTAATGGCAGCGCCGAAATGCCCATGGCTCCTGCCGCCGCTCCCCAGGAGGAATTTGCGCAGATGGAAGAAGACGGCGCAGCAGATAATCTGGCCGTCGAAACCAGCAGCAGCCAGCCCCTTCCTTTAACGCGAAAGCTTATCCGCAACATGGATCTCCAGGTCGAAACCACAGATTTTGATCCTCTGATCACAGCCCTGCAGACAAAGGTTGGCGAATTTAACGGCTACATTGAACAGTCGGACATCTCCGGCGAAAGCATCACCAACCAGGGCCGCCCTTCCAAGCGATATGCCCATATGACGCTCAGGATTCCCGCAGAAAAACTGGACAGCTTTATCGTGCAGGTGGAAGCCGTCGGAAATATCATCTATAAGTCCGAAAGCGTCAGCGATGTCACCTTACAGTACTCCGACATCGAAAGCCGCTTAAAAACCCTGCGCATGGAACAGGAGCGGCTCTGGGAACTCTTAGCCAAGGCAGATACCACCGAAGCCATCATCCTTCTGGAAAAACGGCTGACCGAGGTTTCCTCGGAAATCGAATCCAGTGAATCCCGGATGCGCTATCTGGACAATTCTGTGACCTACAGCACCGTAAATTTAAGCATCGATGAGGTCGATATCGAAAGTCCCACCCAGCCGGAAACCGCATGGCAGCAAATCCAGCGCGGCTTTACCAGGAATCTGATTTCCCTGATGGATAATCTGACACGGTTTTTTATCTCTTTATTATCCAACCTTCCGGTGATCCTCTTCCTTGCCCTTCTGGTGTTTATTATTGTTACGATTGTCCGCCGCATCAACCGGCGCAAAACAGAAAAAACACCAAAACCACCGAAGCCCTTCCCGATTTCTTCCATGCATTTTTCTGGCAATTCCCAGGAAATTTCGCCGACAGACACAGAGTCAGCAGACAGTCCGACACCGGACAGCCATGCACCAGTTCATCCGTCTGCAGACACATCAAATAAGGAGGATGAGGCTTAAACGTAGTGTTCAAGCAGGTCAGCGCGTCTGCTGCGCTGACCGCCTCATTCCCCTTTCCGAAAACGCTGAACTTCTTCGACAAAAGACTTCCCATTTTCAACAATGGCATCAAATGCACCCGATCGGTACAGACTGGCCGCCAAAAGCCCCACAGGCACCGCCAGAATCATCCCTGCAATGCCCCGCAGCTTAAACCCCAGGTAGAGAAGAAAAAGGGTGGTCAGCGGCGGCAGTCCCATGGTATCCCCGACAATCTTTGGCTGGATAACCTGACGCACTACCTGGGTCAGCAGATAAAGAAGAATCAAACCTGCCGCAAAGGCATATTCTCCGGACAGCAATTTAACCACAGCCCAGGGACCAAGGGCTGTTCCCGTTCCAAACATCGGAAGAAAATCCAGGAATGCCAAAAGCACCGCCAGAACCAGACTGTAATGTACCCCCAGAACAAAAAATCCTACCGCCAGCACCCCGGCGACCACAAACATAATGCGAAACTGCGCCAGAAAATATCCGCCAATCAGACGTTTAGCATCCCCTTTTAAAAAGGTAATATATTTACCGATCCAGGCGGGAAGCCGTTTTTTTACTGCTGCGATAATCCCCTCCCTTTCGGCAATAAAAAAGTAAGACGACAGCAGAGTGATAATAAAATTTACAAAAGCAGAAGGGATTTGTTTTGCCACATTTCCTGCCGCAGCTACCGTCGGCGTGGCGATGTTTTGGATGAGGGTTCCGATGTAGGTTCCCAGGTTGCTCCAGAACTCATTAAAGAAAGTCTGCATCCCCAGAGGAAACCGGACAAATAAGTGACTTAACTTCCCCCATGCCTCCAGAATTTCTTCCTTTGCCAGTTCATAGATCATCGGAAGATCCCGGACAAGGTTCATCCCCTGGATAATCAGTCTGGAGATGCCCAGGTAAAACAGCCCGATAACTCCGGCAAGCACCAGCACAACAACCACAATCGAGCCGTGGCGGCGCACAATTTTTAAACGCTTTTCCAGAAAACGCACCAGAGGGTTTGCCACAGAAGCTAAAATCCACCCGATAACAAACGGCATAAAAAAGCGCAGACACCAGGGCCCCAGCGTACACAGCAGCACCCAGCCAAACAACGGAATCAATACATTGAGCAAATACCGCCCCATCCGCACAAAACGATCCAAAAAACAGACCTCCTTACTTTAAAACTCCGCCGCCAAGCAGGCGGCATCCATTTAACTTATTACACCTGTCTTATATACTTCTCCAAAAACTGCTTTAATACTTCCATCTCCTGATCCGTTCCAATGGTAATCCGTAGAAAACGGTCAAGACGGGGCTTTTGAAAATAGCGCACAAAAATCTGTTCCTGCTTCAGTGCATGAAACAGTGTAAAGGCATCCAGCTTTTCATGGGAGGCAAAGAGAAAATTTGCCTGCGAATCCGGAAAGGAAAATCCCAGTTTTCGCATCCAGTGCTTGGTTTCTTCCCTTGTTTTTCTGATTTTTTCCACGGTTTGAGAAAAATATTCCTGATCCTTAACTGCCTCTGCTCCCAGAATCTGGGAAGGAAGGTTCATCGTATAGGAATTATAGGAATAGCGCACATTTTCCATCGCCTCAATCAGCGCCGGGTTTCCCATCGCATAGCCAATCCGCACGCCGGCCATGGAACGTGATTTGCTGAAGGTCTGTACTACCAGCAGGTTATCATAGTTTTCAATGAGTGGAAGCGCCGACTCTCCCCCAAAATCAATATAGGCTTCATCGACAATCACCACTGCATCCGGATTTTTGCGGACAATCTCCTCGACCCTTCCCTGTTCCATCAAGAGCCCCGTGGGTGCATTGGGGTTAGGGAAAATAATTCCTCCGTTCTCCTGGAAATAATCCTCTGCACGAATCTGAAATGCTTCATCCAGCGCAGGCATCTTATAGGGAATCCGAAACAAATCTGCCCACACCGGATAAAACGAATAGGTAACATCCGGAAACAAGATTGGTTTATCCCCGTTAAAAAACGTCAAAAATGCCATCCCCAAAACATCATCCGAGCCAACCCCGGTAAAAATCTGGTTTGCCGCAAGACCATAGTAATCCGCCAGCGCCTTTTTCAGTCCCGCGGCTGCCGGGTCCGGATACTTTCGCAGAGCATCCATCTCCATCGCCTGTAAAGCCGCCACGGCCTTAGGGGACGGCGGATAAGGATTTTCATTCGTATTTAATTTAATTAATCGGTTCCCCTTCGGCTGCTCTCCCGGAACATAGGGTTCAACCCTGCGGACGTACTTTTCCCATCCTCTCATCGCATCCTCCATTCTGCCGCTGCGGGCACATAATCCTTATCGTTTACACAGCCCGCATTCCCCGGCAATTTTTTCAAAGGCGGGAAGCGAACGCTCAATCTGTTCATAGGAAACACAGTAGGATATCCTTACATAGCCCGCACAGGCAAAGGAGGAACCCGGAACCACCAAAACATTATGTTTTTTGCAGATTTCGCAAAATGCCTTTTCATCCGCCGCAGGTGATTTTACAAATAGGTAAAATGCCCCCTCCGGCTTAATACAGGAAAATCCAAACTTCACCAGCGAAGAGTACAGGAGGTTTCGATTCTTCTCATAGGCTTCAATATTTGCCCGCTCATGCACGCAGCGCTTAATCACACGCTGAATCAGGGACGGAGCATTCACGCTTCCGCTCACCCGGTTTGCAATTACAGCGGCCTGGATAACTTCCCTGCTGTCCTCAACTTCATCGGGAATCAGAACATAACCGATTCTCTCTCCCGGAAGCGACAGGGATTTGCTGTAGGAATAGCAGATAATCGTATTTTCATAATATTTTGTGACAAACGGAACAAAAACACCGTCATAAGCCAGTTCGCGGTAGGGTTCATCGGAAATCAGCACAATGGCATGACCTGCTTCCCTGCTCTTTTCCCGCAGAATCTCTCCCAGACGTGAAATCGTTTCCTCGGAATAGACAACACCGGTGGGATTATTCGGCGAGTTAATAATTACGGCTTTTGTCTTTTCCCCGATCGCCTGAGAAAAGGCTTCAAGATCCGGCTGGAAGGTATCTGTATTCGGGGCAATCGCCGTCAGGATGCCGTCATAGTTGCGGACATAAGAATTATATTCCAGGAAATACGGGGCGAAGGTAATCACCTCATCCCCTGGATTTAAGATGGTTTTTAATACAATATTCAGCCCGCTCGCCGCCCCCACCGTCATAATCAGGTTTTCCATGCGAAATGCCGTCTGAAAGCGCTCATTTAATTCTTCGGCAATGGCGGCTCTTACATCCTCATAGCCTGCATTGCTCATATATCCGTGAATGAAGGTGGATTCTTCTTCGTTTAAGATCTCCATAATGGCGGTTTTTATCGCTTCCGGCGCGGGGACATTAGGGTTTCCCAGGCTGAAATCATAGACATTTTCTGCACCGTAAATGCCCGCCAGCCGCTTTCCCTCTTCAAACATGGCGCGGATAGCTGAGTTATTCTGCACCAGGGGTTTCATTTTTTCTGCTATCATGTGGGGTTCCTCCGTATCTTTTATCAAATGCTTTTCTTCCATTTTTACTGCGAAAATGATAATAAACATTTACCAGTATACCACTTTCTTGGAAAAATGAAAACCCCCGGTTTTTTATATCCAGGGGTTTTCTTTGACATGCTTTTCCGCTACAGCAAAGCCATGTTCCGTCGTCACCACGCTTTCGCTGGCGTATAGATAGTTTATATCAGCAGGCTCTTTCCTGTCATTTCTTTGGGCTGTTCCATTCCCATCAGTTCGATTAGAGTCGGGGCAATATCGGCTAAGCAGCCGCCTTCTCTTAATTTTGTTCCCGGCTCGGCATTAACCAGGATAAAGGGAACGGGGTTGGTGGTGTGGGCGGTCCAGGGTTCGCCGGTGTTGTAATCTATTAATTGTTCTGCGTTTCCATGGTCTGCACAGATGAACATTACGCCGTTTACTTCCTTAATAGCATCTACGGCCCTGCCCACACATTCGTCTACGGCTTCGATAGCCTTGATTGCTGCATCTTCCACACCCGTATGACCTACCATATCCGGATTTGCAAAGTTGATTATTATCACATCATATTTCCCGGATTTTATGGAATCCACCAGCTTCTCGCACACCATCGGGGCGCTCATCTCCGGCTTTAAGTCATAGGTGGGTACTTCTTTGGTGGATGGTACGAGGATTCTGTCTTCGCCTTCGTTGGGTTCTTCTACGCCGCCGTTAAAGAAGAAGGTTACATGCGCGTATTTTTCGGTTTCGGCGATTCTGGCCTGGGTTTTCTTGTGAGCGGCTAAAAATTCGCCGAAGGTGTTGGTGATGGTTTCCTTGTGGAAGGCTACCAGCTTGTTGGCAATGGTTTCATCGTAGTCAGTGAAGCACACATAAACCAGATCCATCTTTTTGCCGCGCTCAAAGTAGGTGAAGTCGTCGTCGCAGAAGGCACGGGTGATTTCACGGGCGCGGTCAGGACGGAAGTTATAGAAGATAATGGAGTCGTGCTCCTTGATTAAGCCTACAGGCTTTCCGTTTTCGGTGACTACAGTCGGCATTACAAACTCATCGAATTTTTCTTCGTCGTAGGAAGCCTGGATGCCTGCGGGGCCGCTTGCGGCGGTTTTTCCTTCGCCCTTGGTGAGCGCGTCATAGGCGAGTTTTACGCGATCCCAGTTTTTATCCCGATCCATGGCATAATAGCGGCCCATCACGGAAGCTACTTTGCCCACGCCGATTTCTTTCATCTTAGTTTCCAGGGTTTCAACAAATTCTTTGCCGGAGGCCGGAGGGGTGTCGCGCCCGTCTAAGAAGCAGTGCACGTAAACTTTTTCCAGGCCCTGGCGTTTTGCAAGCTCTAAAAGACCGTAGATATGGGTTAAATGGCTGTGAACGCCGCCGTCGGATACCAGGCCATACAGATGAAGGGCAGAATCGTGTTCTTTACAATTTTTTACAGCCTCAAGAAAGGCAGGAATCTCGAAGAAATCTCCGTCCTGGATGGACTTGGTGATACGGGTTAATTCCTGATAGACAATGCGGCCTGCGCCCATGTTTAAGTGGCCTACTTCGGAATTCCCCATCTGGCCCTCGGGAAGCCCTACCGCCATACCGCTGGCATTTCCCTTAACGAAGGGACACTGGCTCATTAACTGATCCATCACCGGAGTTTTGGCCTCGCACACGGCGTTGTGTTCGCAGTTGTCATTTAATCCGTAACCGTCGAGTATCATTAATACTACAGGTTTTTTGCTCATGATTTTATCTCCTTTTTTGTTTTCATCAGGAAAAATACCACCGGATAAAACAGCATCCTTCCGGCTAAATCCATAGCCGGAAGGATGCTGCCGGTTTCGCTGTTATCTCCCGTTTGCGGGAAAATAAATTATTTATAATTTACAATCTTGCCGAAGTCCGGTTTTAAGGAAGCGCCGCCGACTAAGCCGCCGTCGATATTCGGCTGTGCGAATAACTCGGGAGCAGAGGAAGCGGATACCGAACCGCCGTACTGGATGCGGATGGCTTCTGCGGTCGCCTGATCGTAAATCTCGCCGATGCATACGCGGATAGCCGCACAAACTTCTTCGGCCTGCTCAGTGGTTGCCACCTTGCCGGTGCCGATAGCCCAGATTGGCTCATAGGCGATAACTGCCGTCTTGGCCTGATCTGCGGTTACATTTAAGAAGGCAATCTTAATCTGCTGACGAATCCAATCGATGGTAATGCCCTGCTCTCTCTGGGTTAAGGACTCACCGCAGCAGATAATCGGAGTTAAACCATGCTCGAAAGCCTTTAATACCTTCTTATTTACGGTTTCATCGGTTTCTGCGAAATACTCTCTTCTCTCGGAATGGCCGATAATCACATATTTAACGCCTGCATCTTTTAACATCAGCGGGGAAATCTCGCCGGTGTAAGCGCCCTTTTCCTCAAAGTACATATTTTCTGCGCCGATGTTAATGTTCGTGCCTTTTGCAGCTTCCGTCGCCGGGATAATATCAATCGCGGGTACGCAGAATACAACATCAACTTCGTCGTTGACTACCAGTGGTTTTAAGGTTTCTACTAATGAAACGGCCTCGGAAGGCGTCATATTCATCTTCCAGTTGCCTGCAATAATTTTCTTTCTTGCCATGAAATTTTCCTCGTTTCTGTTTACTATTTATCAGCGGTTATCTGCTGCTGCTACACCCGGAAGTTCCTTGCCTTCTAAGAATTCCAGGGAAGCGCCGCCGCCGGTGGAAATATGGCTCATCTTATCGCCGAAGCCCAGCTGGTTTACGGCTGCTGCGGAGTCGCCGCCGCCGATAATGGTGGTTGCTTCGGTTTCTGCCAGTGCCTTTGCTACAGCAATGGTTCCTGCTGCCAGGGTCGGATTTTCAAATACGCCCATTGGTCCGTTCCATACTACGGTCTTTGCGGTCTTTACTGCCTCTGCATAGAGTTCTGCGGTCTTTGGTCCGATGTCTAAGCCTTCCATAGCATTCGGGATTTCATTGGAAGCTACAACCTTAACTTCTACCGGACCATCGATTGGATTCGGGAAAGCTGCTGCGATAACGGTGTCAACCGGAAGAAGAAGTTTCTTGCCCAGCTTTTCTGCCTTTTCCATCATTTCCTTGCAGTAGTCAAGCTTTGTATCGTCAACTAAGGAATTGCCCACGCTGAGTCCCTGTGCCTTTAAGAAGGTGAATGCCATACCGCCGCCGATAATCAGGGTATCGCATTTTTCCAGAAGGTTGGAGATAACATTTAACTTATCGGCAACCTTTGCGCCGCCAAGGATGGCTACGAACGGTCTAACCGGGTTTTCTACGGCATTGCCCAGGAAATCAATTTCTTTCTGCATTAAGTAACCAACAGCGTTGGTGCCGCCTTTTTCGGTGATAAATTTGGTTACGCCCTCTACGGAAGCGTGTGCACGGTGGGAGGAACCGAAGGCGTCGCATACATAATCGTCAGCCAGCGCTGCCAATTCCCTGCTGAATTCTTCGCCGTTTTTGGTTTCTTCTTTTCCGCGGAAACGGGTGTTCTGTAAAAGGACAACATCGCCCTCGTTCATGGCTTCTACAGCCTTGGTTGCTGCTTCGCCGGTTACATTATAATCAGAAACAAAAACAACTTCCCTGCCTAATTTCTCAGAAAGTCTTTTGGCTACCGGTGCTAAGGATTCGCCTTCGTTCGGGCCGTTCTTTACCTTTCCCAAATGGGAGCAGAGAATAACCTTTGCGCCGTCGCCGATTAACTTCTGGATGGTCGGAAGTGCAGCTACGATACGGGTTTCATCGGTGATTTCACCGTTCTTTAACGGTACGTTAAAATCACAGCGAACCAGAACTTTCTTGCCTTTTGCCTGTAAATCATCTACGGATTTTTTATTTAACATAGTGTTTGTTACCCCTTTCCATTCGTTTAAAAAGAGTCCGGTCCTAAGACCGGACCCTCAAGGTCTGCTATACGATTAATTATGCTAACTCAGCAAAGTACTTAATGGTTCTTACCATCTGGCTGGTGTAAGAATTTTCATTATCATACCAGGAAACGACCTGAACTTCATATAAGTCATCAGCAACCTTGGAAACCATGGTCTGGGTAGCATCGAATAAGGAACCATATCTCATGCCGATAACGTCAGAAGATACGATCGGATCTTCGTTGTAGCCAAAGGACTCACATGCGGCAGCCTTCATCGCTGCATTAATGCCTTCTGCGGTAACGTCTGCGCCCTTAACAACTGCGGTTAAGATGGTGGTGGAGCCGGTCGGTACCGGAACACGCTGAGCAGAACCGATTAACTTGCCGTTTAACTCAGGGATAACCAGGCCGATAGCCTTAGCAGCGCCGGTGCTGTTCGGAACGATGTTGGCAGCGCCTGCTCTTGCTCTTCTTAAATCGCCTTTTCTGTGCGGGCCGTCCAGGATCATCTGATCACCGGTGTAAGCATGGATGGTGCTCATGATACCGGACTGGATCGGTGCATAGTCGTTTAATGCCTTAGCCATAGGAGCTAAGCAGTTGGTGGTACAGGAAGCTGCGGAAATAATGGTATCTTCAGCAGTTAAAGTCTTCTCGTTTACGGAGAATACGATGGTCTTTAAATCCTTGCCGGCCGGTGCGGAAATAACAACCTTCTTTGCACCTGCATCAATATGAGCCTGTGCCTTGTCCTTGGAGCAGTAGAAACCGGTACACTCTAATACAACATCTACGCCCAGTTCTCCCCATGGAAGATCAGCAGCCTTTGCCTCTTTGTAAATCGTGATTTTCTTTCCGTCAACGGTAATGGAATCTTCGCCAGCCTCAACGGTGTGCTTTCCTTCACCGATGCACCCGCAGTATCCGCCCTGTGCAGTATCATACTTTAACAGGTTAGCAAGCATCTTCGGATCGGTTAAATCGTTGATTGCCACAACATCATAACCCTCTGCGCCGAACATCTGACGGAATGCTAAACGTCCAATACGTCCAAAACCATTAATTGCTACTTTTACTGCCATGATTCAATTCCTCCTGTTTCTTACTTAAAAGTTTTGTAAATAATCATCAACCTTTACTTATTGTACCTTTTTTTCCACCAAATGGCAAGTCCTTTTTCAAGCAACGTTAAAAATTTGCCATTTTGCATAATTGCCGTAAAAACCCGTTATTCGAATAAGCATGAAGGTTTGCCTTTTCTCCGGCAAAGCAGCGCCATACCCGTGAAAAAAACCTTCGGGGTTATAGTTCATTTTTTACATATCCGGCTAAATTATACGCATGGTCGGAGATACGCTCTAAGTTGCTGATAATATCCAGAAAAATCACCCCGGAAGAAGGGGCACACTCCCCAGAGGAAAGGCGGTTGATATGTTCCTCCCGCAGTTCCTCTTCCATCACATCCACCATATCCTCATAGGAGCTGACCTTTCTCACCTCGTCCATATTTCCCGTGCGTCTTGCTTCAATGGCATGGGAGAAGGCTTTAATTACGGTATTTCCCATGGACAGCACATCGTCCACGCCCACTTCGGAAAAGCTGATATTGTGATTATGTAAATAATCGGAAGATTCCGCTAAGTTTTCTGCGTGATCACCCACGCGCTCAATATCGCTGATGCTGTAAAAAAGGTTATTGACCACCATCTTCTGTTCTTCATTTAAGGATAGGTTATTTACCTTAATCAAATATTCGGTCAGCATGTTTTCCATGCGGTCGATGGTTTCTTCCACCTTGTAAATCTCCTCGGTAGAAACCTCACCCGGCTTTGTCAGGGCATCAATCGCCCGCTGTACATTCTTTAACGTAATCTGCCCCATGTGGATAACTTCCATCTCCGCCGTTTCAATGGCAAAGGCCGGGGATTCAAAGATACGCTTATCAAGATGCCGGTGCGTTGTCGCCTCTTCCTGATCGCCGTCTAACGTGATTTCGGCAGCCTCCCCTTCCTTTTCCTTCACAAACAGGGCTGAAAGTTTCACTAACTGGTTGGCAAACGGATAGAGAAGAACCGTATTGGTCAGGTTAAACACCGTATGAAACATGGAAATCTGCACGGCGTTAATCGAACCAAAGGCAAAGGAGGGCAGAATAAAGGATAGGATATACATGCCCGTGGCAAAGAAAATCGCACCGATGGTATTAAACATCAGGTGAATGGCTGCCGCCCTCTTTGCCGTGCGGTTTGCCCCGGCACTTGAAAGTACCGCCGTCACACAGGTTCCGATGTTCTGACCTAAAGTGATGTAAATTGCCGCGCTCATGGAAACCACGCCGTTCATCGCCAGGGTCTGCAGGATACCCACGGAAGCCGTGGAACTCTGCAAAAGCGCAGTGATAACCGCACCGGCAATAATACCGAGAATCGGATTTCCTCCAAGAACCCGGAAGATATCCGCAAAAATCGGAGCATCCGTGTAAGGCTCCACTGCCCCGGACATAAAGGTCAGGCCGATAAATAAAAGACCCATGCCCACAAAGATCTCGCCAATCATATTGGTCTTCTGTTTTTTAGAAAATGCCATGCAGATAGCGCCGATTCCTGCAAAAAGGGGCGCAAAAAAAGACGGCTGAAGGATAGCAAACGCATCGCCTAAGGAGTTTAAGGACACCATCCATGCGGTGATCGTCGTACCGATATTCGCTCCCATAATTACGCCGACTGCCTGCGTCAGATTTAAAATACCTGCATTGACAAAGCCTACTACCATAACCGTCGTCGCGGCACTGCTGTGCAGTATCGCTGTAATCAGCGCTCCCAGCGCCACACCAAGAATACGCTTGTTTGTGACCATGCCCAAGAACTGGTTCATCTTGCTTCCGGCGGTCTTTTGCATACCGTCGCCCATGATGTTCATTCCATAAAGGAACATGCCCAATCCGCCCAGGAACTGAAATAGATTTGAAATATCGCCTATCGCCATGTTTATCCCCTTACTGTACATTTTCCTAATAGATTCGGTTCTTCTGTGAGTATCCGGATAAAGACCGATTAGATTTAAGTATAGCATAAACCTGGACAGCTTTTCAACTACATTTTTACCGTTCTTTTTGCCATCTTTTTACCATTATTTTTATCGTTCCCTGTCAAATACTTCCACATCCTCTTTAAACGCCGCCCATGCCTCTTCATTATCCACAAAATACTTGGGACAGCTTTTTCCCGTAACATCATAGTGGCGGATAACGTGCTTCCGGCTGATTTTTAATTCATCGCAGAGCCAGGCCGTCAGTTTTACCAGAGAATCATAGGTGGCCTGGGTAAATTCCCCGCTCTCATCCGGATGGCAGCACTCGATGGATATGGTATCTATATTGCGGTAATTGGAGGTATAGGCAAATTCACGCAGGGGAATACACTGGATAATTTCCCCATCCAGTCCGATAATAAAATGCGCACTTGCACTCTCCGCCTCCTCTCCCGGCTTCTGGTCTGCCAGCCCGTCAAAATAACTCCGGTTCTGCGCCGCGGTTTTTCCCGGATTAGCCACATAATGAACAACAATATCCCGGATAATATAGCGGGAAGTCGCTGGACGGGAATAAATATTTTCCCGGATAAAATCCTGTGTAATCCAGTCAGGAATCTCAATCTTTGCCAGATCAACCTTCGACCCGGTTTCACGCCCCCAGCGCATCCATCCGCAGGTCACACCCGCGCCAAAAGCAAAAACCGTACACAAAAGCCCCAGAAAAAAGGCAATTTTGCCTCCCTTTTTTTTGCGTCCTCTTCCCTGCATCTGCCCGATTCCTTCCCTTGAAGAATAGGCTTCCTGTTTCCTGTATATCTCTTTATTTCGGGCATCTGCACCTGCCTTTCCCAGCTTTTTCCGGCTTCTTCTCCTGCTTTCTCCGCTCATAACTCCTTCTCCTTTCCCGGCCATGCTCTCCCTTTGCTGCTGTTCACATGTTCACAGCAACCTCCCTTTCTCATACTTTTCTTCCCCATCTTATGCTTTATCTGTGCCGGGCAGACACATAAAGCTATTTGCTGCTGTTTATCTGCATTTACGATAACTGCTTTTCTATCAGTCTATCGCGATTTTCTTCAGATGTCAATTTTTGTCGATGCTGATTTTTATGAATATTCGTTTTATCAAAGAACATTCGGCTATATGCTATATTTTTCCCGTTTATTTATAAGAATATTTAATATATCTGCCGGATTGTATTACCAATAGCAATTATGATACAATTTAAGGGACAGAATATCGTACATTGGAAAATTACTATTATTATACGGTTATTGAATAATGTAAGACTTGTTGAATTAAACATTTTGGGAGGAAAATCATCTATGGGTGGATTTTTTGGCGTAACTGCAAAAGAAAACTGTGTTATGGATTTATTTTTCGGCACAGACTATCATTCTCACCTGGGAACCCGAAGAGGCGGTATGGCTGTCTATGGCAGGCAGGGCTTTCAGAGGAGCATTCACAATATCGAAAACTCTCCTTTCCGCACCAAGTTTGAGCGGGATGTCGAAGAGCTGGAAGGATGTTCCGGCATAGGTTCTATCTCGGACAATGAACCGCAGCCTCTGCTCATCCAGTCCCACTTAGGCAGCTATGCCATTGTTACCGTGGGAAAGATTAATAATGAAGAGGAACTCGTGCGACAGGCTTATGAAAACGGACACATCCACTTTATGGAGATGAGCGGAGGCCGGATCAATGCCACAGAGTTGACGGCTTCCATCATTAATCAGCGCCAGAGTCTGGTGGAGGGTCTTCTCTATGCCCAGGAATGTATCGAAGGTTCCATGAGCATTCTTCTTCTGACCCCCGAAGGAATTTACGCTTCCCGTGACCGCTATGGCAGAACGCCCATCGTTATCGGCAGGAAGGAACAAGCCTTCTGCGTATCCTTTGAAAGTTTTGCCTACATTAATCTGGGCTATCACGATTACTCCGAACTTGGCCCGGGAGAAATCGTCCTGGTTACTCCGGAGGGAATCCAGTCCTTGAGCAAACCCAGAAACGAAATGAAAATCTGTTCCTTCCTCTGGGCCTATTACGGCTATCCGACTTCCAGCTATGAAGGAGTAAATGTAGAAGAAATGCGCTACCGCTGCGGACAGATTCTTGCCCAGCGGGATCTGGGATGCAAGGGCTGTGCAAAAAACTGCTGCCAGGAAAAAGAAATCCATCCCGATATTGTAGCCGGTGTTCCTGATTCCGGTATTGCCCATGCAATTGGTTATGCTAATGAATCCGGAATTCCCTTTGCCCGTCCGTTTATTAAATATACACCAACCTGGCCCAGGTCATTCATGCCCCAGAACCAAAGCCAGCGAAATTTAATTGCCAAAATGAAACTGATTCCCGTCGATGCACTGATTCACGAAAAACGCCTGCTTTTAATCGATGATTCTATCGTGCGCGGAACACAGCTTCGGGAAACTACGGAATTTTTATACCAGAGCGGCGCGAAAGAAGTGCACATCCGCCCCGCCTGCCCGCCGCTGCTCTTTGGCTGTAAGTATTTAAACTTTTCCCGCTCCAAATCCGAGATGGACTTAATTACCCGACAGGTAATCCGTGAGTTGGAAGGTGATTTGGTGACGGACAAACTGCTGGACGAATACGTCAATCCGGACAGCCAGAAATATCTGGATATGATTGAGGGAATACGGAAAAAACTGAATTTCACATCCCTGAAATTCCATCGGCTGGATGATTTAATTGAATCCATCGGAATCGGAGCAGAAAAACTCTGCACTTACTGCTGGAGCGGAAAGGAATAAGACATGGATTTATCGCGGTGCAACGGCTTACGGACACTGGAAGCACTGGAAGGTTTCGTGCGGCATTCAGCGGTTATTGTTATATTTCACCAATTTTTTTCTGAAATTTTCGGTATTTTTTTTAAATTTACTACTATTCAAAACGTTTTTTTTCATGTATAATAAAAATGTTGCAGTAAAAGCAGAGGCTTTACTGCCTCTGCAGTCAGGAGATGTAGCGAAGCG
>ERZ808037.936-NODE-936-length-22401-cov-5.173356_pt1 | contig 22401 bp, 17 predicted proteins | sample MGYA00380190_ERZ808037 | MGnify/ENA primary metagenome ERZ808037 (study PRJEB31490, sample SAMN06133399) | mouse gut metagenome | isolation source: J9 | host: mice | place: China: Chengdu | collected 2015-05 ... | reverse complement strand
CGCTGACCGTAGGTTAAACTGGGCCAGTGAGCAAAAATCCCATCGACGAAGGCGATTTTCATGGATTTTTGCCCGTTTCTGTGAACGTGTGAACCGTAATATTTTACTCCACTCCCTGCAGATATGCAAGCCTTCCTACACCCAGGCCATAATTTCTTCCACGCTGCGGGAACAGTCCTCAATGCCGTGGAATAATATCCGGCACAGGTAATAGTAAATTTCCTGCAGTTTTTCCGGGGTAACTACACCGGTCTGGTATTCAAAGCAAAAATCCATTCCGTTGTCGGAAGGGTTCTCGCTTACGGTCAGATAGAGCGTATGAGCTGCTGCGCCGTTGGAGTAGCGTGAGGTACGATACTGAATTCCTTCCAGTTTATCCAGTCCCGGGCCGTCATAGCGCATGGAGAGCGGCTGGTAGGTCAGAGCCAGTCCTTCATAGGTTTGTCCGTCTTCCAGGTGGTAAAGCTGTTTCCGATAAGCATAGTATTCGGATGGGCTGTAGCTGGCATGGCGGAAATATTGGTTCTGCATATCACGGATTTTATAAATGCCCTCGATAAAGCTGTCCTCTTTCTTGACAATGGTGCGGAAGGGGAAGCTGTGAATTCTGGTTCCGCCGGAACGCTTTTCGGAAAGGGTGGCTCTTCGGGCAATGGTGGTATTGACCGAAACATCTTCCTGGTTATTTTCCTTCTGCAAATAGGTGCGCAGTCCCATGAGTAAGAGGCAGGTCATGGAAATCTGCTGTTCCTGGCAGAACTTGTGCAGCCTTGCAGAAGGCTCGGTTTCTAAGTGGAAGGTGGAAATATTGGCGTCAACATTGTTGGAGGTGTTTGTAGCTGCCCGAAGGTTCGGGTTATTTTTGGTTATTCTTTCTTTTTCCAGTTTACCTGGCCCGTAGATATCCGTAAAAACAGGTTCGGAACTGCTGATGAGTTTCTGGAAGAACTCCCGGTCTTTCTGACAGGCAGAGGAGTTGTCTTCATAGGACAGATCCTTTTGCAGCTGTTTTATGTAGGAAGACATTTCCTTAGGATAGCTGACCTCATCCGGATAAAGTTTGTGGCAGTATAACTCGATAACATCGCGGAAAAAGACAATTAAGGACTGGGCATCCATGGTCATATGATCCACAGCAATATAAATGCCCTGGAAACCGTCAGGAAGCTTAATCATTACGATATGGTGCATCGGGGAATCAAAGCGGGGAAATGGTGTTTCTGTCCATTCTTCCATCTTTTTCTGGGCCGCTTCCATGGTCCAGCCGGTGAAGTCAAAATGTTCGACAAACGAATCATCCTGTTTTACGACATACTGCCAGGTATTGCCTTCCTTATCTTCAGCAAAACGAAGACGCATGGCCTCGCAGCGGCTGATGGCTTCTTCAATGCTTTTTTTGAGCATCTCCCGATCCAGATCTACCTGAATCGTCAGACTGGCACCAATGTTTAATACCTGCTTTTTCGGGCAGTATTTTAAACAGTAAAAATGCAGCTTCTGTGCATTGGTCAACGGGTAAACTTTGTTTCCTTTTCTGGTTTTCATTTCGTTTTCCTTTCTGGATGATTCGCAGCGCACAAATGCCTGTACGCAGGTTAAACATTGTCCGCAGTTAGATGGTTCTGTATTAACTGCAAAATAGCTCCTTCATAGGCAGCCGGATCTTTATAGTAGGCTTCGGCATGGCTTGCTCCCGGAATGATTAACTGTTCTTTTTCGGCGCTGCACGCCTCGTACAGTTCATAAACCATGGAACAGGGAACAAAGCTGTCCTTATCGCCGTGAATAAACAGGGTGGGTGTGTTGGAATGGGCTACTTCATTTCTGGCATTACATTCATTTAAACCATAGCCCGCCCTGCGCTTTGTCATCCGGTCGGCGATGTTCATCAGCGGAAACGAGGGAAGGTGGTACATGGTTTTTAATACCGACTGGAACACCTCATAGGCGGAAGTAAAGGCACAGTCCGATACGGCTGCCTTTACCTGGGGCGGAAGGGAAAGACCGGTGGTCATCAGCACCGTGGCAGCTCCCATGGAAATGCCGTGGAGCATAATCTGGCAGTCTTCGCCGAAGCGGCGGATGATATCTTCAATCCAGGCTTTGGCATCCTGCCGGTCAAGGCATCCAAAGCCGATATAGGTTCCCTCGCTCTGCCCGTGGGCGCGTTCATCGACAATCAAAAGGTTAAACCCGTGTTCCAGGTAAAATTTGGCAATGGAAGAGTAGTCGTTTAAGCCTTCACTGGTGTAGCCGTGAAAGCAGATCACGATCCGCTTTGAGCCTTCACAGGGAAAAAAGCTGCCGTGAAGCTTTAACTGGTCGTGGGATGTAATAAATACATCTTCATGGGGCTGGTTTCTCACCCATTCCTTATCTTCATGGATCTTGGGAATATAGAGATCCCAGTCCGTACCCGACATATTCATCGTGCGTCCTCTTTTGGCATTCTGGCGAAGGATGGTACGGCGGAAAAAATAGCGGGCCAGGGCATATTCTCCGGCAGCACCTAAAGCGGCAGCGCCAAAGATGGCTTTTTTATAGTTTTTCATGTGCAGGTTCACCCCTTACTGAATAAATTTCTGAAGCATCATGGCCTTTTCCAGGCTGCCTTCAACTTTAAGTTTTCCAACAGTAAAAGCAAAGATCGGGTCAAGCTTTCCCGAAGCCAGTTTAAGCAGGGTGTCCGCGCTGCAGATAAAGATAGCGTCGCGGTCATAATATTCATAAGGCTCCACATAGAGAACGCCGTCTTTTACTTCGGCGTAGAATGCGCCTTCCCCTTCTCCCGTAATATTAAACTGGAATGCAAGGTGCTCGCTGACATTGCTGACATCGGCTTTCATAAACATTTCTTTTATTGTCCGGAATAATTGTTCGTAGGTCATAAGAAACTCTCCTTCAATGAATTTACGTGTATATTTCTTTGGTTTAAGAAAATCGACCGTCGGTCGAAAATCTTTATGCTAACCATAACATGTTTTTGATTTCCAGTCAAGTGTAGATTTTTCTGAATGAATCTGTTATACTGAATAAGGTATGAACAATGAAAAAAGGACTATTGAGGGATTTTTATGAAAAATCAAAATAAACGGGAATTAATTCTGGATGCAATGCAGGAATTAATGTCAGCTTCCTGTGTTTCATCGATTTCCGTTCAGGAGATTGCACAAAAAGCAGGAATAGGGAAGGGAAGTATTTATTACTACTTTTCCTCGAAAAACGAGATTATTGAGGCGGTTATCGAGCGTTCCTATTCCCGGGTTTTAGACGAAGGCAGGGTATTGGCGGCTTCTCAGGATATGGATGTTTTTGAAAAGATGAAAATTATTTACCAGGCGTGTCTGGATTCTTCCATGGAGTTAAAGCGTCAGGAGGCGATGAACAGTTTTAATGAGCAGCAGCAGAGTGCATTAATCCATCAGAAGTTTGCCCAGGTGATTATCTCCAAGATGCAGCCGATATTGACGGATATTTTCCTTCAGGGTATTGAAGAGGGAAAAATCTGCTGTGCATATCCGCAGGAAACTGCAAGAATCGTCCTTACTATTCTTACCATTACCCTGGATAATTACTTAGTGCCCATCAGCCATGAACAAATCCGCAAAACCCTGTCCGCATTTGCACAGATGCAGGAAAAAAGTATGGAAATTCCGCAGAATACCCTGGGATTTTTAAGCCAGAAGCGGCAGGAGATGGCGGCGGACGAGTCAAAAGGATGAAGGAAAGCAGAAGAATAAAAACGATGGCTTGGGATTGCAATGTATTGAAATGAAGGAGGCATTCGGATGAAGAATAATCATTTTGTGATTACGATTGGAAGACAGTATGGAAGCGGCGGAAGGATTGTCGGCAAGATGTTGGCCGAGGAACTGGGCATCCATTTTTATGATGAAGAGATTTTAAAACTGACATCGGAAACCAGCGCTATCGGCGAGCAGTATTTCCGGCTGGCAGATGAAAAAGCAGGGAATAATCTGCTCTACCGCATGGTTAAGGAGATGAAGCCGGATCTCGATCTGCCAAAAAGCGAAGGGAATCTGACAAAGCCCGAGAATTTATTCCGCTTTCAGTCGAACCTTATCCGCAGGCTGGCCGCAGAGGAGAACTGTATATTTGCCGGAAGATGTGCGGATTACGTGCTGGAAAAAGAAAATCTGGATGAATTAATCCGGATCTTTGTCTATGCCAATATGGAAACCAGGATTCGCCGGGTTATGGATGTGGACAAGGTCGATGAAAAAGAAGCCGTAAAGCGGATTAAGCGCATTGATAAGGAAAGAAAAGAATACTACCGGTATTTTGCCGGAAGGGACTGGATGGATATGGATTGTTATGATCTGCCCATTAACAGCAGCCGCCTTGAATTTGAAGAAATGGTTACGCTGATTAAGGACTATATCCGGTTAAAAGGATTTTCTGTGGAATAAGGATTTTCTGTAAGAATAAGGGTAAGTCCGTGAAATAAAGGGAAAGAAGGATAGTAAACCGATGAAAAAAAGATGGCTGATTACCGGCGCTTTGTCTGCCGGTCTGATATTAAGTGCTGCTCCGGCGGCAATGGCGGATATGTGGGTACAGGGTATAGGAAATGATGCGGCAGCGGGCTCCGGTGTTGTGGCCGGCAGCAGCATAGGCAGAAATACAATCGGAGAAACTGCCGGGGCAGCAGGTGCAAAAACCGCAGAACCTGCCGAGATCATCGTAGAACCAAAACCCGAAACAGGAACACAGATAGCGGAGAGTGATATACCGGCGGCAGGTGCAGGTGCTGTTACAGGAGATATAGCATCCGGCTCTGGTGTCGTGTCGGCTGCGGGGATACAGCAGGGCACAAAAACGGCACAGGCTGCGGGAGTGCCGCAGGAAGAATTCATGCAGGCTTCAGCGGCTTTGGAGGATGCAGGCCCGCAGGGAGAACTGGCGATTGACCGCACAATCGGCAGAAATTTTATCAAGCAGCCGTTTATCGACTGCATTGGCCGAAGCCGCAGCCAGGTGGAAGAAATCCTGGGCGTTACCGGGGAAATGGAAGAAACCGAAGATTATGCAGCGGGGAAGTTTGATTATCATATTAATTATGAACTGGACAAAAACGAGGATGTACGGATTGATTATAAAAACGATATTGCCGTGCGTATCTTCGGCACGAATGCAGAGCTTTTAAATTTTGAAAAGGACGAGTATACCTTGTCGGAAATCGATGCGATCCTGCAGGTTGACCATGTAACCCTGGAGGGAAATACGCATTTCTGGCATCTGCAGGATGACCCGGATGTGACGATGGAACTGCTCGATAATTTTGCATTTATCAATGCGTATTAATACATGTGATTGTACATAGGAAAGGGGGCAAGATGCCCCCTTATTGTGACAGTTTTTTTAAATCCTGATAAAAATTCGGATAAGAGATATTGACGCATTCGGCACCGGTAATTTCGGTCTGCCCCTCGGCGTTTAATGCGGCAACGGCAAAGGTCATGGCTATCCGATGGTCGAGATGGCTGTCGATAAGGGCACCGTGGAGGGGTTTTCCCCCGTGGATAATCATTCCGTCTTCGGTTTCTTCCACATCGGCTCCCATAGCCGTCAGATGATGAACCATAACGGCAATGCGGTTGGATTCTTTAACCTTTAATTCTGCGGCATCCCGAATAATCGTCGTTCCTTCGGCAAAACATGCCATGGCCGCCAGTACGGGAAGTTCATCGATCAGGGTGGGGATGATGGCTCCGCCGATTTCGGTTCCGTAAAGACTTTTATGCCGCACCAGAATATCTGCCGTGGGTTCAGCAGAATGAAAATCTTCATTCAGGAGGGTGATATCTCCGCCCATTTCCCGGCAGACCCGGATAATACCGTCACGGGTCGGGTTTATTCCCACATTGCGGATAAGGATTTCGGCATGGGGAACGATGAGTCCTGCGGCAAGGAAGAAGGCCGCCGAGGAGATATCTCCGGGGACATTGACCGGGCGTGCACAGAGTTCTTTTCCGGGATGAAGACAAGCGGTTGTCCCTTCTGTTTGGACATCAGCACCGAAGTAGTTCAGCATTAATTCCGAGTGATTTCGGGAAACATAGGGTTCTGTGACACAGGTTTTTCCCTCGGCATATAATCCGGCCAAAAGGATGGCAGATTTGACCTGGGCAGAGGCTACCGGGGAGTTATAGTGGATGCCGTGAAGCCTCTGCCCGCGGATAGCCAGCGGTGCACAGCCGTTTCCCGGGATACTGGAAATCGAAGCGCCCATCTGGGTTAACGGGTCGATAATTCGCCTCATCGGTCGTTTCTGAATAGAAGCGTCCCCGGTAAGGGTGACGTCAAAGTCCTGTCCGGCAAGAATTCCGGAAATCAGGCGGGTGGTGGTTCCGCTGTTCCCGCAGTCCAGAACCTTTTCCGGCGCTTTCAGTCCATAAAGCCCGCTGCCGTGAACCAGAACATGTTCGCCGTCCTGTTCGATGGCTACGCCCATGTTTTTAAAGCAGGAAATCGTGGACAGGCAGTCCGCGCCGGGGAGAAACCCGGTAATTTCGGTCGTTCCCCGGGCAATGGAACCAAACATAACGCTGCGGTGGGAGATGGACTTGTCCCCGGGAACCTTAACTTCCCCCCGCAGACGGGTGACTGGTGAAAAAATCATGGATGAATCTTATCCTTTCTTTTCATTAAAAACCATTTTCATTAAAAACAAAATGGTTAAAAAACGGGTGAATTGATGTTTTATCTGCTTTGAACTACGGGCCCACGTCATAATGATATTTTTCGAGCTGTTCTCTTGCCTTTATCATCGCTTCTTTTTCATAGAAGATAATGCGCAGTGCCCCTTCTCCGCGTTCACGGTTATGGTTGATGCCGATGTTTTTAATGCTGATTCCTTTGGCGGCCAAGATAACCGAGAGGGTGGAGATGGAACCGGGTTCGTCTACAATATCCACCGAAAAAGAGTATTCCGAGGCCAGCACGCCGCGTTCTCTTTCGGCAATGGAACTGCGGTATGCTCTGGAATCTTCAAAGAGCCGGTGCAGGGCCGGATGGCTGGCTGCCTTAACCTGGTCTAAAATTTGGGTCAGGGAAGCGATATAGTCTTCAAGCATCCGGGCAATGGGACCGCTGTTGGTGACGCAGATCTGCTCCCACATCTCAGGAGAAGCGGAGGCAATCCTGGTGATATCCTTAAAACCGCCTGCGGCAACCTGCTTCATGGTTCCTTGTGCATTGTCCGAATCTTTAACAAGGTTGACCAGGCTGGAGGCTACGATATGGGGAAGATGGCTGACGGCGGCGACGACCTTATCGTGTTCATGGTAGTCAAGAACCATGGGAATTGCCCCGATAGCTTTGGCGATGCCGACCAGACGGTCACAGCGGCTGCGGTTTTCTTCGGCCTCTTTCGTGGAGTCGCTTTCCATAAAGGAGGGGGTGACGATGTAGTAGGCCTTTTCCAGAAGGTGGTCGTTGGAATGTTCATACCCTGTTTTTTCCGAACCGGCCATGGGATGACCGCCCACAAAAAAACGATCCATGCCAAGACGGGTGACTTCTTCGTGAATGCTTGTTTTTGTGCTTCCCACATCGGTGATCATCGCTTCTTCTTTTAAAAAGGGCTTGATTAAAGCCAGGTACTGAGCATTATATTCCACCGGGGTGCACAGAAAAATTACATCACATTCTCTTAGTTTCTCATCGATTCCATCCAGAATTACATCGACAACTCCGTCTGCCTTGGCCTGTTCCAGCTTTGCGCGGGTGCGCATGTAAGCCATAATCTTTATTTCCGGCGAAAAACGTTTTAATCTCCGGGCAATGGAGCCGCCAATCAGCCCCAGCCCGATAAATGCAATGGTTTGTTCCTTCATTCTTTTTCTCCGTCCTTATCCCATTTTTCTCTTTGCCAAATCCGTGTAGGGCTTTAAGTCGTCCATGAGCTGTGCAAACTGCTCAAAGGTCAAAGACTGCGGGCCGTCCGAAAGGGCGCAGGAGGGGCAGGGATGAACTTCAATCATCAGTCCGTCGGCACCCACTGCAGCAGAGGCTTTGGACAGAGGCTCAACAAAGTCACGAACACCGGTGGCATGGCTGGGATCGATGATCACCGGAAGATGGCTTTTGGTATGGATTACGGGAACCGCACTGATATCTAAGGTATTTCTGGTTGCCGTTTCATAGGTGCGGATGCCGCGCTCGCACAGGACGATGGATTCATTTCCCTCGGAGAGAATGTATTCGGCAGCGTTAAGCCACTCGTCAATCGTAGCAGCCAGACCCCGCTTTAACATGACCGGAATGCCGGAACGTCCAACTTCCTTTAAGAGTTCAAAATTCTGCATATTCCGGGCACCAATCTGGAGCATGTCCACATAGTTTACCGCCATGGAAAGGGCACGCAGGCTGGTTACTTCACAGATGGTTGCAAGCCCCGTACATCTTCCTGCCTCTTCCATGTAGCGAAGCCCTTCTTCTTCTAGACCCTGGAAGGAGTAGGGGGAGGTTCTGGGCTTAAATGCCCCGCCGCGAAGGAAGGCAGCCCCGGCTTTTTTTACCTCTTCAGCGCATAAAAGAAGCTGATCGTGGTTTTCAACAGCACATGGTCCGGCCATAACCGTGAACGTATCCGGTCCGATAACCGTGTTCTTAACTTTAATAAAAGATTCTTCCGGGTGAAATTTTTTATTCACCAGTTTATAAGATTCGGTAATGGGAACAATCTTATCCACACCGTTAAGCAGTTCAAAATTCGTTCCCCGAAGTTTGCGCTTATCCCCCACAACGCCGATAATGGTCACTTCATGACCGTGGGAAAGGTGAACCTGAAGACCTTCGGATTCAATTATTTTTGTGACCTGTTCTATTGTCTGTATGGAAGCATTCGGCTTCATAATGATAACCATAATCTATCCTCAACTTTCTTTTTTTTCGATAAACTCCATTGTACGGCAGAAAAAAGAAAATGTCAACGCTTTTACACGTTGAATCGTGATAGGTTTATGCGGAAAAACCGGGAAAAACAGGATGGTTTTTCAGGTACTGCAGGAACTTTGCCGTGAATAGAAAAAATTGTTGAAAAAGTTTTGTTTAATTCATGCAATTTTACTTGTAATCTTTCTGTTTTTTTAGTACAATATCCTCATGGGCTAAAGGCGTTGTTTTAAGGTAGTTCATGTTACTGTGAACGTGAGAACAGTAACTGGTTCACGAGGAGCAGATGGCAGATAACCGAGTTCCATTTGACCTTAAATAAGGGCCGCTTCAGGAAGCTTTCGGAATGGCCCAACGACAAAAATGATATACAGGAGGATTGTTTATGAACGTTTATGGAACGAAAAAAATCCGTAACGTTGTATTACTTGGACACGGCGGTGCAGGTAAGACAACCGTTGCCGAAGCTATGGCATTGATTACCGGAGTTACAAAGAGGATGGGGAAGGTAACGGATGGAAATACCATCAGCGATTATGATAAGGAAGAGATTAAGAGGCAGTTTTCCATTTCCACCTCGCTGATTCCTTTGGAATACACGGGTGAGGATGGGCCGATTAAGATTAATTTGCTGGATACTCCTGGTTTCTTTGATTTTGTAGGCGAAGTAGAGGAAGCGGTCAGCGTGGCGGATGCTGCGATTATCGTGGTCAACTGCAAGGCTGGTATTGAAGTGGGAACGGAAAAGGCATGGGAACTCTGCGAGAAGTTTAACCTGCCGAGAATTATCTTTGTGACGAATATGGACGACGATCACGCCAGCTATCGTGAACTGGTGCTGAAGCTGGAAACCCGTTTTGGGCGTAAGATTGCCCCCTTCCAGCTTCCGATTCGTGAGAATGAAAAATTTGTTGGTTTTGTCAACGTGGTAAAGATGGCCGGACGTCGTTTTACGAATTTAAGCGACTACGAAGAGTGCCCGATCCCGGATTACGTGGAGAAAAACCTTGGTATTGCCAGGGAAGCACTGATGGAAGCCGTTGCCGAAACCAGTGAAGAATATATGGAGAGGTATTTCTCCGGGGAAGAGTTTACCCAGGAGGAGATCTCCGAGGCGCTTAGAACCTTCGTTATCGACGGAAGTATTGTTCCGGTCATGATGGGTTCCGGTATTAACTGCCAGGGCTTCCGCGTGCTTTTGCAGGCGATTGATAAGTACTTCCCGTCACCGGATAAGTACGAGTGTGTGGGCGTGGATGTGTCCACCGGCGAGCGCTTTACGGCAAAATATAACGACGATGTATCGCTGTCGGCAAGGGTATTTAAGACCATCGTCGATCCGTTTATCGGAAAATATTCATTAATGAAGATCTGTACGGGTACCTTAAAGCCCGATATGACCGTTTATAATGTAAATAAAGACGCAGAAGAGAAGATTGGAAAGATTTATCTGTTAAGAGGCAAGGATCAGATTGAGGTTTCCGAACTGAAAGCCGGCGATATCGGCGCTGTGGCAAAACTGACTGTTACCCAGACCGGCGACACCATGGCGGTTCGCACGGCTCCGATTGTTTACCATAAGCCGCAGATTTCCACACCTTACACCTACATGGCGTACAAGGCGGTGAATAAGGGCGACGACGATAAGATTTCCTCTGCACTGGCTAAGCTGATGGAGGAGGATCTGACCTTAAAGACCGTAAACGATGCAGAGAATCGTCAGGCACTGATTTATGCGATTGGCGATCAGCAGCTTGACGTTGTGGTAAGCAAGCTTCAGAACCGTTATAAAGTGGATGTTGTTTTATCCAAGCCGAAATTTGCCTTCCGCGAAACCTTAAAGAAGAAAGTTAAGGTACAGGGCAAGCATAAAAAACAGTCCGGCGGACACGGACAGTACGGCGATGTTATTATGGAATTTGAGCCGTCCGGCGATCTGGAAACACCTTATATCTTTGAAGAGAAGGTATTCGGCGGTTCCGTTCCGAAGAACTACTTCCCGGCGGTGGAGAAGGGACTTCAGGAATGTGTATTAAAGGGGCCGTTGGCTGGATACCCGGTAGTGGGCATGAAGGCTACTCTTTTGGATGGTTCCTATCACCCGGTAGATTCCTCCGAAATGGCCTTTAAGATGGCGACGATTCTTGCTTTTAAGAAGGGCTTTATGGATGCAGGCCCAGTCCTCTTAGAGCCGATTGCTTCCCTGAAAGTAACGGTGCCGGATAAGTTTACCGGTGATGTTATGGGTGACTTAAACCGCAGAAGAGGACGTGTACTGGGCATGAACTCCGACCACCACGGCAAACAGATTATCGAAGCGGATATCCCGATGTCCGAGCTGTTTGGCTATAATACCGATCTTCGCTCCATGACCGGCGGCATCGGCGTGTACGAATATGAATTTGCCCGTTATGAACAGGCACCCGGTGATGTACAGAAGAAAGAAGTCGAGGCAAGAGCGGCGAAGGAAGAAGAGTAGTGGAGTTCTGTTCATCAAAAGACGGATTAAAGCTTAAGTGAATGGATAAAAAAGCGGATATAAAGGCTGCTGTACCTGGAAATGACCAGGACGGCAGCCTTTGCTGTGCCTGACTGCAGATAAGTTTTGTAATCTTGCCGAGGAGGATAAATTAAGACATGGAAGAATTGCAGTATTTTTCAATTTTGCATTGATGTTCCTTAGTTTCTTTATTATAGTTAATGCCTACGAGCAGCAGATTTCCGGTATAATCTTTTAATGCATCAATGTAGTGTTTTTGTTTAATCTGGTCGATGGCTCCCTGTGCGGATCTGTCCCATTTTAATTCAACAATCAGGGCAGGTTTATCGGTATGTTTTCTGGGAAGAAATACAATATCGGCAAATCCTTTTCCGGTAGGTAATTCGCGAATTAAGGTATAGTCTTTTTGTGCTGTGTAATATGCAATAGTGATTACGCAGCTTAACGATTGTTCATTATGATAGGCTAAGACGGATGTATTGGCAGAATGAATTTCATCCAGATATTGTTCTACCAAACCTTCATTCTGCTGAAGCGTAGCTATTAATAATTCGTCAGATTTGTGTAAAGCAGAAGATACCCCTTCCCATTGATTGTATTCTACAGCATTTTTAAATTCTTCAGCAACTTCCTGGTTGGGAATGTAAACTTCCTTTGCTGTTGAATCGTAGGCCAGATAGCCCAGATGAACGAGAAGGGTCATTACATCATCTTTGTTTTTTAGGCTTGTTAGATCATTTTGAAATGTTCTTATATTTATTCTATATTTTTCTCCGCCAAGCATGGAAATAATGGCATCTTTAAGACCGTCTAAATTGTAATTAATGTAATATTTCAGAGATTCATAAGTTTCTGTTTCTGTCCAGTAATCACCAAATTCTTCGTTTTGCACAGCTTGGATAATGGAATTTGGGCTGTAGATGGATTTTATCTGATGAAAGGAATAACCATCATACCATCGTTTCGCCTCTTCAAAATCCATGCCGTAATCCTGGCAGAGCAGCTTTACTTCCGTTTCGGTAAAACCCGTGTATTTTGCCAGTTTTTTTGGTTGAAGCATAGTATATTCCCGAAAATCCGTCAGTGCGGATTGGGTTCCGTATTTTTTAATAGGAAGTATTCCGGTGATATAGGCACCTTCGATCATTTTATCGGTTAGACTGCTTTTAAATAAACCGCGGAGGAGTTGAAGATATTCTTTTTGTACATCCTCTGCTTCTTTTACTTCGCGGAAAAGTGCATCCCACTCATCAATAATAATGATAAACTTATGTCCGCTCAGTTCTGAAATTTTTGCAAGAGCCAGCGGAAGGGAATGTGTGTTTTCATGCAGTGGATAGGTTTTGCATAATTCTTCAATCACCTGTTCCTGCAGATAGGGAATGATATTTTTGATGTTTTGTACCGTAGAAATAAACCAGGTAATATCCAGATAAATTACATCATATTGGTTTAAGTATTGAGAAAATTCAGGATCAGAGGAAATCTCCAGATCTGAAAATAAAATGCTTGAATCACAGCTTTTATCGTAATAGGCACAAAGCATCTGTGTGGCAAATGATTTGCCAAAACGCCTGGGGCGGCTGACACAGGTTAATTTATTTTTAGTTCCCAGAGTTTGATTAATCCACGAAATTAAGCCCGTTTTATCTACATAAAGTCCTTTTCTCACCGATTGAAACCCTGCATTTCCTATGTTTAAATACATGCCCATAATGTTATTCTCCTTTCTAAACCATCATGCGCCACAATTTTATTTTTTGGTTAGCAATACTTTTTTATTTGATAGAATCTCTTAAAAAAACTCAATAATACACAAAACCAAAAAAGCAAGCATTCCAGGATTAAGAATGGCGGCGATCATTGCCTGTTTTCGCGGAAGACGGCGGATGCCGGGGTAGAAGCAGATGTACTTCTTAAAGACAAAGAACAGCACCAGCCCGGCGATGGCGATGACAAGTTCAATAAGCACATAGGCGCACAGAGCCAGGCAGATCAGCATCATGGATGGGCTTTGCAGCATCTGCATGGTCAGTTCCATCTGCGCGGCCTCCACATCCATGGAAAAGACCAGAGAAAAGACCGGTTGAAAAAGCATGGGCAAAAGGATGCTGCTGCGGAAATTGATCCACATATGGAAGAAAATCGTATAGCGGATTTTCCCGGTTTTGCAGTAGATGTAGGCAAAAAGGCAGCCCAGGGCAAAAGCATAGAAAAACTGCTGGAAATTTCCGTGCATCAGGCCAAAGAGAAGGCCGGAGAGGAGGACGGAGAGTTTTTCGCCGTAGCCGATGGTGCGGTCGATAAAAAATTTGCGGAATAAGAGTTCCTCGGCAATGGGGGCACCCACGGCTACCGTTAAGAAGGTAAGAAACGGGTTTCCGGCAAAAATCATGTCGAGCAGCATTTCGTAGCTTTCACCGGTTCCGCCGGAAATATTGCTGATCATGCTTCCGATAAAGCTGCCCAAATAGCCCATGGATGAACCAATAATGTAGACCACCAGCCATGCTTTAAATTCCCATTTTTCATGGCGCAGGAAGCCGAATTTTGGTACGTAACGGTAATAAAAGGCGGTGACGGGAAGGGCAATGCCGTACATGCAGATGAGCATCAGCAGCATATTTAAGAGATTGCGGTAAGGGCGGTAGTCCCAGCCGCTGTTTTGAATCAGGGTGACGGCGATAAGCTGCAGGCCGGAGCTGAGCATGGTATAGAGCAATAAGCCCAGCATAATGTGGGAAAAATGTTTTCGATCCATGCGCATTTCCCAGCGTTTTCTTTGTTTTTGTTCCTGTTCATTGCTTTCCCATGGGTTTGTGTTTAATGTGTTCATGATAAAATCCCCTGCTTTCCTGTATCTATTCACCATAGTACACGAAAAGAGGGGATTTGTAAATATGATTTGCGGTTATCCGTTGGATTGGGCTTTTTGACGGGATTTTTTTGGCAATAAATTTCTTTGACCAGGCAAGTTTTTCTTGTGGAATCCAGACTTGACAGATTTCTTTTCTTATGTTAGTCTACTATAGACTGATGAGCTAAATCCATACAGAAAGTGCAAGTCAGATAAAAGAAAAATAAATGCTAAGAAAAGGAAGAGTAATATTCTGGAAGAAGCAGAGAGCTGCCGGAGGGTGCGAGGCAGTTTCTAAAGGAATGTGAACTGGCCTTGGAGCAGCACGCTGAAGGGGTTTTGGGATAACCAGGTAAGCGCCGCCGGGAAGCCGCCGTTATCGGGAATAAGTGCATTTTTAATGAAGAATTTTTAGTCGGTTTAACCATAAGAAATTTTAATTAAAAATGAAACAGAGTGGTACCGCGTAGGAAGGTAAGGTTCTGCGCCTCTGGCTGGAAGGCTGGGGGGCGGGGCTTTTTTGTTTGGCAGAAAATACACGGCGCATGAACAGGAAAAGGTAAAAAAGCAAAACAAAGGTAAAAAAGCAAAACAAAAGCAAAACAAAAACAGGAGAAACAAAAATTTTTAATACAGCAGGAGGAGAAAAAGAAATGGCTGCATCGTATAACCATTCCGCGATTGAAAAAAAGTGGCGGGAAAATTGGGCGAAAAATCCCATTAATGTGAATGACGGAAAGAAAGAAAAGTATTATTGTCTGGATATGTTCCCCTATCCTTCGGGGAGCGGGCTGCATGTGGGGCACTGGAGAGGGTATGTTATTTCGGACGTCTGGAGCCGGTATCAGCTGCTTCGCGGGAAGTACGTGATTCATCCGATGGGCTGGGATGCGTTTGGGCTTCCGGCGGAGAATTACGCCATTAAGATGGGGACGCACCCGGCGAAATCCACGGCGGAGAATGTGGCGAATATTAAGAAGCAGATTAACCAGATTGCGGCGATTTATGACTGGGATATGGAAGTGAACACGACCGATCCGGGCTTTTATAAGTGGACGCAGTGGATTTTTGTGCAGATGTTTAAGAAGGGGCTGGCTTATGAGAAGGAGTTTCCGATTAACTGGTGTCCTTCCTGTAAGACGGGGCTTGCGAATGAAGAGGTTGTGGACGGGTGCTGTGAGCGCTGCGGCACGGCGGTGACGAAGAAGAACCTGCGCCAGTGGATGTTAAAGATTACGGCTTATGCGGAGAGGCTCTTAAATGATCTGGATAAGCTGGACTGGCCGGAGAAGGTTAAGAAGATGCAGACGGACTGGATTGGCAAGTCCTACGGTGCCGAAGTGGAGTTCCCGATTGACGGAAGGGACGAGAAGATTACGGTTTATACGACCAGACCGGATACGCTGCACGGAGCGACGTTTATGGTGCTTGCGCCGGAGCATGAATTGGCGAAGAGCCTGGCAACAGAGGAAACCAGGGAAGCCGTGGAAGCTTATATTTTTGAATCTTCGATGCGCTCAAATGTCGATCGGATGCAGGCAAAGGAAAAAACAGGCGTGTTTACCGGAAGCTATGCCGTTAATCCGTTAAACGGGGCAAAGACACCGATCTGGCTTTCCGATTATGTACTGGCAGATTACGGAACCGGTGCGATTATGTGTGTTCCGGCGCACGATACCAGGGACTTTGAGTTTGCCACGAAGTTTAATATTCCGATTATCCAGGTGATTGCCAAGGACGGAAAAGAGATTGAGAACATGACCGAGGCTTATACGGAGGCCAGCGGGACGATGATTAATTCCGGCGAGTGGAACGGGATGGAGTCGGCGGTGCTGAAGAAAGAAGCTCCGATGATGATTGAGAAGATGGGTATCGGCAAAAAGACGGTAAATTACAAGCTGCGCGACTGGGTATTTTCACGGCAGCGCTACTGGGGCGAGCCGATTCCGATTATCCATTGCCCCAAGTGCGGCTGCGTTCCGGTTCCTGAGGAGGAACTTCCGCTGACCCTTCCCGAGGTGGAGAGCTATCAGCCGACGGGTACGGGCGAGTCGCCGTTGGCTGCGATTGACGAGTGGGTGAACTGCACCTGTCCGGTCTGCGGTGCTCCGTCGAAGAGGGAAACGAATACCATGCCGCAGTGGGCAGGTTCCTCCTGGTATTTCCTGCGCTATGTGGACAGCAAGAACGATAAGGAACTGGTTTCGAGGGAGAAGGCGGACAAGTACCTTCCGGTGGATATGTATATCGGCGGAGTGGAACATGCGGTGCTTCATCTTCTGTATTCCCGGTTCTATACGAAGTTCCTCTGCGATATCGGGGCGATTGATTTTGACGAGCCGTTTAAGAAGCTGTTTAACCAGGGCATGATTACCGGGAAGAACGGTATTAAGATGAGCAAATCCAAGGGCAATGTGGTTTCGCCGGACGATCTGGTGAGGGATTACGGGTGCGATTCCCTGAGGCTTTATGAATTGTTTGTAGGCCCACCGGAGCTGGATGCCGAGTGGGATGACCGGGGGATTGAAGGCGTTTCGCGTTTCTTAAACCGGTTCTGGAAGCTGGTGACGGACAGCAAAGATAAAGAGATTCCGACGACGAAGGAGATGGTAAAGATCCGCCATAAATTGGTGTTTGATATTGAGCAGAGGTTTAACCAGTTCAGCTTAAACACCGTAATTTCCGGCTTTATGGAGTATAATAACAAGCTGATGGAGATTGCGAAAAAAGAGGGCGGTATCGATAAGGAAACGTTAAAGACCTTTGTTGTCCTTCTTGCACCGTTTGCGCCGCACATCGGCGAGGAACTCTGGGAGCAGCTTGGCGGAACGGACAGCGTATTCCATGCGACCTGGCCGGAGTGCGACGAGGAAGCGATGAAGGATGATGAGATTGAGATTGCCGTGCAGGTGAACGGAAAGACAAAGGCCGTTGTCAGCCTTCCGGCAGATGTTTCTAAAGAAGCTGCGATTGCCGCGGGAAAAGAAGCCGTAGCCGATAAGCTTACCGGGACAATCGTTAAAGAAATCTATGTGCCGGGAAGAATTATTAATATCGTGCAGAAAGGGTAAGAAGTGTTATTGTGAACTTGTAAACCCTAACGAAGAAGCCCCTGGCGGCGGAAAAGCCGTTGAAGAAAAGCGCCTTTTTTCATGAGGAAAAGGCGCTTTTGTACAGTTTTTTGCAAGGTTGTTTTTATTTGCTGCTTTTAACCGGCAAGAGCACATCATCCATTAGTCCACCGAATAATTCAGCTTCACCGTGATCGATGCTGTTTTATACCGGGAGCTGGTGTTAAAGGTTCCGCCGGAGCTGTAGCCCTCGTTTGCCGAATTGCGGGCGGTGATCTGGAATACGCCCAGGTTTGCAGTGAGAAGGTTTCCAAGGTTTGCGCCGCTGCCCTCTGCCATAATGTCGATTCGTTCCTTGGCGTTGGCCGTGGCTTTTTCGATAAGCTCCAGCTTCATCTCATCCAACCTGGTATAGTAGTATTCCGGGTGCTCGGATTCAAATTCTACTCCGGATTCAATCAGCTGGGTGATATCGCGGGAAATGCTTTCAACCTTGTCCACGTCAGAGGAGGATACGGTAAGGCTCTGGGTGAGATCGTAGCCGTTTTCTTCATCGCCGATATAATTTCCCTCTTCGTCGTAGCGGGAGGTGTAGCTTTGGGAAATGCTGACCGAGGAAAATGCCATCTCGTCGGCAGCGACCCCATTATCCTCTAAGTATTTTTGTACCAGCTGGGCGTCATTTTTAATGCTGCTGTAAGCGTCTTTTGGTGTTTCGCCGTGGACGCAAAAGCTTCCCCGCCATACAATTAAGTCCGAGGCAAAGTCACAGCTTGCAGAACCCGTGGCGGAAAGACCATTGCCGCCTCCGGCCTTGCGAAAGCCAAGGATGGCATTCATCAACATGGAGGTGCAGATGATGGCGGCACCCCCCAGGATGAGTGCGGTGAGAACCGGGCAGATCTGCGGTAAAATTCCGCGGCTCTGTGCGGTTTTGGTGTTTTGGGTAATTGGTGTGTTTTCTTTTTCTTCCATAGAATGTCCTCCTGTTTTGTTTTTTGTGGCTGTGGTTTTCGTGTTTTTAGTATTTTTGTGTTTTTCTTTCAAGGATTTCTGGAATTTCAAGTATTTCTAGAATTGATTGTAAAATTATTTTTTGATGAAGTCAACGGACGATTTTATTAAGGTTTTTTATTGCATACATTGTAATAAATTGACAAACCCTTATTTACATTGTCCGGCAAAAATGATATAAGAAATGGTAGGAAATAAAGATGTACGAATGTCCGTCAGGATAGGGGGATGGCGATGCAGAAGATATTGGTGGTGGATGATTCACCGATGAACCGTGAATTGCTGGATGAGATATTAAAGGACGATTACCAGGTAGTGACCGCAGAGGACGGGATGTGTGCGCTGTGGCTTATGGAACAGGAGATAGAGGAGATTGCTGCGGTTATCTCGGATTTGATGATGCCAAGGATGGACGGTTATGCGCTGGTTGAGGAAATGAAGTGCAGGGGATGGCTTGGCAAGGTTCCGGTGCTGATTATCAGCAGTGAGAATGCGGTTGAGGCAGAAAATCACTGCTTTGAACTGGGGGTGACGGATTTTATCCACAAGCCTTTTGTCGGTTCTGTCGTGAAGAATCGGGTGAAGAATACGATTGAGCTGTTTGTCTGCAAAAATGCGCTGGAGCAGAAGGTTAAGGAACAGGCAGTAACCTTGGAGGAGCAGAGGCAGATTATCCGCAGGCAGACGGAAAAGCTGAAGGAGATGAAGTCGTTTAACCGCCTGATGATGGAGTTTCGTTCCGTAATTATGGAGGTGGAAACAAGGCTTAAGGTGCTGAATGCGGAGTTTTCCGAGGCGTATAACCGAAATCCTTTTGAAGCAATTAAAAGCCGTTTAAAATCCCCGGAAAGTATTTATGAAAAACTGGAGCGCAGGGGATTTCCGGTGACGGTGGAGAGTATCCGGGAGAATCTAACGGATGTAGCCGGACTGCGGGTTATCTGTTCGTTTCCCGATGATATCTACCGTCTGGCGGATCTTTTGATTCAGCAGGACGATATTCTTTTAAAAAGCAGAAAGGATTATATTAAGAATCCAAAGGCCAACGGTTACCGCAGCCTTCATTTAATCTTAAGCGTGCCGATTTACCTGCCGGGCGGAAAGAAATATATGAATGTCGAGGTGCAGTTCCGCACGATTGCCATGGATTTCTGGGCGAGCCTGGAACACAAGCTGAAGTATAAAAAGAAGGTGGCGGATACCGGGGAAATTGAAGAACAGTTAAAGAAATGCGCGGATTCCATCGAAGATCTTGATTACCAGATGCAGAAGATTCGGGATAAGATTGAGCACGGGCAGGATAGCCTATAGGGATGGGATAATGAAAAAATAAAAGGTGAAAAAGAAACAAACGGGTAAAATCTGGCAATACTAATCATGAGGTGAAGATCATGATAAAGAAAAAACCAGAACATATTGGGATTATCCCGGACGGGAACCGGCGCTGGGCAGGGAATCGGGGGATGGAAAAGCAGGAGGGCTATCGCTACGGACTGGACCCCGGAATGCGGCTTTTGCAGCTGGCAAAGCAGGCAGGAATTAAGGAAATCACCTATTATGGCTATACGGTGGATAACTGCAAACGGCCGCGGGAGCAGTTTGCCGCCTTTCAGCGTGCCTGTGTAAAGGCTGTGGATATGCTGGCTTTGGAAGGGGCAGATCTTTTGGTGATTGGCGATACAGCATCAAAGTGTTTTCCCAAAGAACTCCTCCCTTACTGCGAAAGAACCCCGATCTGCGGCGGAGGAATCAAGGTGAATTTCCTGGTCAATTACGGGTGGAAATGGGATTTATCCCATATGCAGCAGGACGGACAGCCCTATTCTAAGGAGATCTCCCGGATGGATTTAATTATCCGCTGGGGCGGGATGTGCAGGCTTTCCGGGTTTCTGCCGCTGCAGTCGGTTTATGCCGATATTTACGTAGAACCCCATTTATGGCCTGACTTTTCGGACGAGGATTTTTTCCGGGCGCTGGAGTGGTATAAGCAGCAGGATGTTACTCTGGGGGGTTAGCGTGTGTTGATAAATGCATTCCCGGTGCTGTCCGGCGCTGTGTTTTTTTGCATCCGTCCTGACGGGTTGAGAAAGACCGAGGCATAGAATACTTCGTTTTCGCATTGAAAATCAGCGATTCCATGGTACTGCGCGGCGATGTTTCGGATAGAGAGTGTTCCCAGGCCGGGGCCTTCGTGTTTGGTCGAGGGAATGATCGGGTCGTTTTGGCGGAAGGTACTCGGGCAGGAATTGTCCACAATAATCGAAACGGCGCAATCGCCGGCGATTTGTGCGCGAACCCGGATAAAGGGGGGTTTGCCGGAGTACTGGCGGCAGGAATCCACGGCATTTTCCAGAAGATTTCCAAATAAAATGCAGATGTCCGGCTCCTCAATCGCCAGATTTTCCGGCAGCTTAATCTGGGTGTCAAACTGGATTTTCTCGTCCGCTGCTTTTTCTGCGTAGTAGCGGATAACCGTGTCAATAGCATAGTTGCTGCAATAGACCTTTCCTGTATTTAAGGGAAGGCTTTTTCCATATTTGTCGATATAATCTCTAAGCGTTTCATTATCACCCTTATCTAAATAGGCTTGAATCAGGTTCAGGTGCTGGCGCAGATCGTGGCGTGCGCGGCGGGTTTCCTCGATTTGCTTTTGCAGCTGGATGTATTGAAGGTGCTGCATGGAGATAAACTTTTCCTGGTTTCTGGCCCGTTCCTGGGCTTCGCCCTGGAGTCTTAGGGATTCTAACGAGTCAATAAAAAGATAGTAAATGGTGATAAAAATAATCAGCAGGGCCATCCTGGCGATAAGGAAGGTCAGGCCGCTGGTGCTGATCATATTAAAATTCCAGGTTAATAAGAGGACAATAAAGGTGGTAAGCGCGGGAAGAAGCCACACCATGGACCATAGCCTGGGGGCATAGCTTTTCAGTACCCGTTCTTTGGTGATATTTAAAAAATACAGCATAAAGGGCGCGGATAAGAGGCAGGGAAACAGGCGGAGCATGGTGTGCAGGGGCGAACCCAGCCAAACATAGGGCGTCTGCGGGTTATAAAAAAACTGAATGGCTAAAAAAACGGAAATTCCCCGTATAATCATCATATAATCCAATACCATGATATAGATAAAGAGCAGTTTGGGAAGTTCCGTGCGGATGCAGGAAAAGTAAATAATCATGGAAGTGACGGCAAAGAAGATGTCAATATTGCGCGCGTCCTGCCCCGCCTGGTAGAGGTAGCAGCAGACGAAAAACTGCGCACAGAGGTTGCTTCCTGCAAGAAGGAAAACCATCCATGACGGAAAGCGGAAATTATCCCGGAAAGGGTAGTAGGCGAGCAGGTGAACCGGCGAAAGCTCCAGAATATAACAAAATGAAGCAAGTAAAGCTTCCGGTGTAAACATAAATTCCTCCATTCTGTACACGTTTCTGTCAGAACCCCGGTTTTTTTAAGGTTAAGTTAAAGGAAATTCGCAGTGCCTGATAAAGCAAAAGACTTCCCTGCTACGTGAAAATAAAAATCTGCCGGATTACGTATTTCGTGTACACTTAAACAGATAATTGGCATAGGCCATCTGCATTTCTTTATATTTGGAACGGCTGATGGGGATTCTGTATCCATTGGTCAGGACAAAATCTTTGGTTTCTAGGGAACGCACATAATCCAGATTGACGATGTATCCCCGACAGCAATTCTGGAAGCGAAATCCCTGATGAAAATCCCCGTATTCTCCCATGGGGCTTAGCAGGGAAAGGAAGGCTTCCAGCGTCATATAAGGTTTAATCACGTCGCTGTTTTCTGCCGTGTAAATTTCCAGAAAATGTCCGATAGAACGAACATAGAAAATATCATCCACCAGCAAATGCCGCACCGTGCGGCTTTCTTTGATTTCAATGAAATGCTGGAATTTTCTGCTGTCAATAAGGCGATTCATCGTGGAAAACAGGCGTTCTTTTTCCACGGGTTTTAAGATATAGTCAACGGCCTGGACACTGTAGCCTTCCAGCGCATAGCTCTCTTCTACGGTAATAAAAATAATGGGA
>ERZ808037.933-NODE-933-length-22429-cov-12.271206_pt1 | contig 22429 bp, 17 predicted proteins | sample MGYA00380190_ERZ808037 | MGnify/ENA primary metagenome ERZ808037 (study PRJEB31490, sample SAMN06133399) | mouse gut metagenome | isolation source: J9 | host: mice | place: China: Chengdu | collected 2015-05 ... | reverse complement strand
TCCTTGCCGAACTCCACCCCGGCCCAGCCCAGGTCGCCCAGGGCCTCCCGGGCCTTCCGGGCCCGCTGGCGCTGCTCCTCCATGAGCTTTTTGAACTCGTCCCCGTCCAGCTCCATCCCCTGCTCCCGCACCATCTCCAGGGTCAGGTCCATGGGGAAGCCGTAGGTGTCGTAGAGCTTGAAGGCGTCCGCGCCGGAGAAGGTCTTTTCCCCCTTCTCCTTGTGGCCCGCCAGCATCTCGCTGAAGATCTTGATGCCGCCGTCGATGGTCTTGGCGAAGTTCTCCTCCTCCACCCGGATCACCTTGGTGATATAGTCCTGGCGCTCCCGCAGCTCGGGGTAGTGGCCCCCGTTCTCGTGGATGACAGTGTCGCACACCTGGTACAGGAAGGGCTCGTTGACCCCCAGCAGCTTGCCGTGGCGGGCGGCCCGGCGGAGCAGGCGGCGCAGGACATAGCCCCGGCCCTCGTTGGAGGGCAGCACGCCGTCGCAGATCATGAACACCGAGGAGCGGATGTGGTCGGTGATCACCCGGAGGGACACGTCCTTCTCCCTGGTCTCGCCGTAGTGGGCGTGGGTGATCTCGGACACCTTGTTGGTGATGTTCATCACCGTGTCCACGTCGAACAGGGAGCCCACCCCCTGGCACACGCAGGCCAGCCGCTCCAGGCCCATGCCCGTGTCGATGTTCTTCTGCTTCAGCTCGGTGTAGTGGTTGTCCCCGTCGTTGTCGAACTGGGAGAACACCACGTTCCACACCTCGATATACCGGTCGCAGTCACAGCCCACGGTGCACCCCGGCTTGCCGCAGCCGTACTTCTCCCCCCGGTCGTAGTAGATCTCGGAGCAGGGGCCGCAGGGACCGGAGCCGTGCTCCCAGAAGTTGTCCTCCTTGCCGAACTTGAAGATCCGGTCGGCTGGAATGCCGATCTCCTCATTCCAGATGCGGAAGGCCTCGTCGTCGGCGGGGGTGGTCTCGTTCCCGGCGAACACGGAGGGATACAGGCGGCTGGGGTCCAGCCCCACCCACTCGGGGGAGGTTAGAAACTCCCAGGCCCAGTGGATGGCCTCCTTTTTGAAGTAGTCGCCGAAGGAGAAATTGCCCAGCATCTCAAAATAGGTGCCGTGGCGGTCGGTGTGGCCGATGTTCTCGATGTCCCCGGTGCGGATGCACTTCTGGCAGGTGGTGACCCGGTGGCGGGGGGGCTCCTGCTCACCGGTGAAGTAGGGCTTCATGGGGGCCATGCCCGAGTTGATGAGCAGCAGGGACGCGTCGTTCTGGGGGATGAGGGAGAAGCTGGGCAGGCGGAGATGCTCCTTGCTCTCGAAGAATTTCAGGAACATCTCCCGCAGCTCGTTCAGGCCGTAGGGTTTGGGATCGTACATGGGAATTACCTCCAAAATACATAATGATTTTATTCGATCACTGCTTTATAGTATTCTTCGCCGTCCTCCTCATAGGGAACGGCGTAAAACCGCTTGCCGATCAGTCCGCGCAGCCTTTTGATGTCCTCCAGACTGCCGGAACCAAACTCTTGGTAGCAGGTCCTTTCGCTGCGCTGATTCAGCTCCTCAAAAAAATCAGTGACAGAGACAAAAAACTCATCCAAGATATCCTCAAAGGGAACCTGCGTAATATCCTGGGGGCAACCGCCCTCCTCGCCGTAGCTGTCCGGCTCCATTTCAAATGTCAAGGAGGTGACGTAGATTTTCTCCCTCCCGTCAATCTCTTTGTAAGGGTTTGGACCCAGATAAATACCCTCCTCCACCTTCTCAAAAGCAGGATCGCTGTACTTTTCCGGGGTGTAGCTTTGAAAATTTTTCATCGTATCTTTTCCCCCCTCTCACAACAAAACCGCCCCCAGCCAAAGCCAGGGGCGGAAAATCCGCGGTACCACCCTGATTGCGCCGAAGCGGCGCATCTCATTGCGTCCTTAACGCGGACACACGTCCCGGTCGTCCCGGGAGCGCTCAGAAGCGGCCCGTCCAACCACCTGACGCGAGGGCTTTCACTCTCCCCTCTCGCTTTGGCGCGGCGGCTTGGACTTGACTTCGTCACAGCGGGTTTATTTTATCATATTTCCGCCGCTTGTCAATATAAAAACACAAAAAAGCCCCCGCCGGCAGCTCCGGCGGGGGCCAAAATGGTTTACGCGGAATTAGAAGTCCACCTCAGTGTCGTAGTAGCAGCACTTGAGCAGCTTCTCCATCTCCTCCACGGAGGGCTGGCGGGGGTTGGAGCCGGTGCAGGCGTCGCCCAGGGCGTTGACCGCGATGTCGTGGAGCCGCTCCAGGAACACCTCCTCGGGGACGAAGCCCTGGTCGCAGGGGTAGCTGTCCGGGCCGTACTTGCCGATGCAGTGGGGGATGTTCAGATCGTCGTTCATCTTGCGCAGGTAGGCGATGAGCAGCTTCACCTTCTCCTCCACGGTGTCCCCGCCCAGGCCCATGAAGTCGGCGATGTGGCCGTACCGCTGGGCGGCGGTCTCGTCCTTGGCGTTGAAGGCGATGACCTTGGGCAGGTACATGGCGTTGGCCGCGCCATGGATGATGTGGGCGCCGTAGTCGGCGAAGGCCGCACCGGTCTTATGGGCCATGGAGTGGACGATGCCCAGCAGGGCGTTGGAGAAGGCCATTCCGGCCAGGCACTGGGCGTTGTGCATGGCGTCCCGCTTGGCCATGTCGCCGTTGTAGGAGTCCACCAGGTCGTTCTGGATCATCTTGATGGCGTGAAGGGCCAGAGGGTCGGTGTAGTCGCAGTTGGCGGTGGACACATAGGCCTCGACGGCGTGGGTGATGGCGTCCATGCCGGTGTGGGCCACCAGCTTCTTGGGCATGGTCTCGGCCAGCTCCGGGTCCACGATGGCCACGTCGGGAGTGATCTCAAAGTCGGCGATGGGGTACTTGATCCCCTTCTGGTAGTCGGTGATGATGGAGAAGGCGGTCACCTCGGTGGCGGTGCCGGAGGTGGAGGAGATGGCGCAGAAGCGGGCCTTCTTCCGCAGGGCGGGGATGCCGAACACCTTGCACATCTCCTCGAAGGTGATGTCGGGGTACTCGTACTTGATCCACATGGCCTTGGCCGCGTCGATGGGGGAGCCGCCGCCCATGGCTATGATCCAGTCAGGCTGGAACTTCAGCATGGCGTCCGCGCCCTTCATCACGGTCTCCACGGAGGGGTCGGGCTCGATGCCCTCGAACAGCTCCACCTCCATGCCGGCCTCCTTCAGATATTCCACAGCCCGATCCAGGAAGCCGAACTTCTTCATGGAGCCGCCGCCCACACAGATCATCGCCCGCTTGCCGTCAAAGGACTTCAGCGCCTCCAGCGCGCCCTTGCCGTGGTACAGGTCCCGGGGAAGAGTAAAACGTGCCATATGTATTACCTCCATTTATATTTGGGCAATGTTGTCCGCCCAAACTCTGTTAACATTTTAACATAGCCTGCCCCAAATTGCAAGAGGTCCGGGGCCATTTCACAAAATATTTCCCTGCCCGGCGGCCCGCTTGACTCACCTCAGAATGTAGCAGTTGTTCTCCTGCCGGAGGCGAAATCCGGTGTCCAGATAGAGCCGCAGGGCGCTCTCGTTGTCCGCATCCACCACCAGCTCCAGCCGCTCCGCGCCAAACTGGGAAAAGGCCTGTTGCGCCAGATGGTGCAGCACGGCACGGCCATAGCCCCGCCGCCTGGCCCCCTCCCGGACGCCCAGCATCTCCGCCGCGGCCTGCCCGCCGCCCTGGAGCTTCAGCACCCCGTAGGCCGCCAGCCCCGCCCCATCCGAGATCACATACACAAACCTCGTCCTTCCCAGGTCCGCCAGAATGTCCCGCCCGGAGGCGTAGGCGCCGGGGAACACGCTGTCGTAGAGGGCGGCAAAGGCGTCCTGCTCCTCCTCCCGGACGGGCCTGGGCTCCGCCCCCGGAGCGGGGCGCGCCTCCCAGCCCTCCCGGTCCAGGCGGAGGATATACTCGTTCACCTGCCGCTGGGCCCCCGCGCTGCGCAGGAAATTGCGGCAGTCCCCGTTCTCCTTGGGGAAAAAGAAGGTGCAGGCCATCCCCGGCCCCAGCCGTTCCCGCGCGGCGGACACCAGCTCCGCCGCAAGTTCCCCGTAGCGTTCCCCCCGGGCGTCCAGCAGCAGGGAGCAGTCGGCGTTCCCCTTCTCCCTGTCCGGGAAGCAGCTGATCAGCCCCAGCGGCCTCCCGCCCTCCCAGCAGGCAAAGCCGCTGTCCATGGTCTCCTCAAAATCCCGCCGGATGTCCGCCGCCTTCGCGCAGCAGAAGGAGGAACCGCTCTCCCGCCTCCCGTTCAGCCGCTGGGCCAAAAGGGAGAGCTCCTCCAGCTCTCCGGCGGCAAAGGGCCTCACTGTCCTGCCCATCCGATCACCTCCTTATTTAGAACCTGTATTCACAACCTCAATTCACCATCTGACCGGGCCTTTTCCTGTCATGCGGCATTGTCTCAGCTCCGCCCTATTATAGCACCGCCCGCTGCCCGTGACAAGGGGCAAGTTCCCTAGGAACAGTCTGCGCAGAGGCTCCTTAGAGCCTGTTTAAAATCTCTCAAAACGCCATTTGCCGGAGCTTTTCCCGCCATGCTTCGTTGGGATTTCTTGAAATAAACACAATTATTCCTGCAAAATCCCGCCTCGCCTGACGGGAAAATCTCTCGTCAGCCGGCATTCTTCGAGATATTAAACAGGCTCTTAAGAGAATCTTTCAAATTTCCCCGCTTGCTTCTTAACCCTTTTTTGCTATACTCTCTGTACCGACACAGATAGTACAGTTCAGAAGCGCGGAGCCGTCGTGAGCAGCGCGGATGGAACGCAGCGAAAGCGACCGAGCGGCGATGTTTGCCGGTGGCAAACGTTCATCGCCGACCGAGCCGAAGGCGAGAACCTGACCGCTTCGCAGCGTGACAGCGCGCGGCGGAGCCGTGAGCCCCAATCTTTTAGGAGGTAATCCATATGCCCATTCTCGAAGTCAATCATGTGAAAAAAGTCTACTCCACCCGCTTCGGCGGCCAGAAGGTGGAGGCCCTGGCCGATGTCTCCTTTGACGTGGAACAGGGGGAGTACGTGGCCATCATGGGCGAGTCCGGCTCAGGCAAGACCACCCTGCTGAACATCCTGGCGGCCCTGGATCAGCCCACCGCCGGGTCGGTGCTGCTGGCGGGCCGGGACCTCACCGCGGTGAAGGAGAAGGCGCTGGCCTCCTTCCGCCGGGACAACCTGGGCTTTGTGTTCCAGGACTTCAACCTGCTGGACACCTTCTCCCTGCGGGACAACATCCTCCTCCCCCTGGTGCTGGCGGGGAAAAAGTACCCGGAGATGAAGCGCCGCCTCACCCCCCTGGCCCAGACCCTGGGCATTGAGCCCCTGCTGGACAAATACCCCTATGAGGTGTCCGGCGGGCAGAAGCAGCGGTGCGCCGTGGCCCGGGCCCTCATCACCCAGCCCCAGATCGTCTTGGCCGACGAGCCCACCGGTGCGCTGGACTCCCGGGCGGCAGACGGCCTGATGGACCTGTTCACCAAGATCAACGCTGCCGGCCAGACGGTGCTCATGGTCACCCACTCCACCACCGCCGCCAGCCGGGCGGGCCGGGTGCTGTTCATCCGGGACGGCCGGGTGTACCACCAGCTCTACCGGGAGAACCGCACCGACGGCCAGATGTACCGGCTCATCACCGAGACCCTCACCCGGCTCACCGACGGAGGTGAGAAGCGTGCGTAACGGCCTCTATCCCAAGCTGGCCGCCCAGGGGATGCGGCAGAACCGCCGGTTTTTCGTCCCCTACCTGCTGGCCCTGGCGGGGCTCACCGCCGCCTTCTACGTCATGTCCGCCCTGTGCGCCGACCCCGGCGTGCTGAATATGCGGGGCTTTGCCTATGTCCAGGTCATGATGACCATCGGCATGTTCGTGGCGGGCATCCTGTCCGCCGTGCTGCTGCTGTACATCAACAGCTTTCTGATGAAGCAGCGGAAAAAGGAGCTGGGCCTGTACAACATTCTGGGCATGGGCAAGGGGAACATCGCCCTGATCCAGTGCTGGGAGAGCCTGTTTACCGCCGTCCTGGGCATCGGGGGCGGACTGGTGCTGGGGATCGCCTTCCACAAGCTGTCCACCATCGCCCTGGTCCGGCTGCTGCAATTCTCCATCCCCTTCCACTCCTCCCTCTCCCTGCCCGCCATGGTCACCACCGCCATGTTCTTCGGGGCTCTGCTGGGGGCGGCACTGCTGCTCAACCTGTTCCGGGTTCGGGTGTCCAACCCCATTGAGCTGCTCCGCGGCGGCAGCGTGGGGGAGAAGGAGCCCAAAACCCGCTGGCTGATGGCGGTGATCGGGGCTCTGTGCCTGGGGGCGGGCTACTTCATCGCCGTCACCACCAAGGACCCCGCCCTTGCCATGGCCTTCTACTTCCTGGCGGTAATTCTGGTCATCATCGGCACCTACTGCCTGTTCACCGCCGGGAGCATCGCCCTGCTGAAAATCCTGCGGAAAAACAGGGGCTTCTACTACCAGACCGGCCACTTCATCGGCGTGTCCGGGATGCTCTACCGGATGAAGCGCAACGCCGTGGGGCTGGCCAATATCTGCATTCTGTCCACCATGGTGATGGTGATGCTCTCGGGCACCCTGGCCCTCTACCTGGGGCAGGGGGAGCTCATCGCCGCCCAGTACCCCGCCAGCCTGAACATGAGCATTCGGTTTGACCCCGCCCAGGGACAAAATCCCAACCTGGAGGGCGCGGCGGCGCTGGCTCAGCGATTTGCGGACGAACACGATGTCCCCGTCACCAGCCTGCGGGTGGGTCAATATATGCAAGTGGGTGTCACCGAGATTCAGGGGGACGAGTTTCCCGGAGCCAAGCCTGGTTATCTCACCTCCACCAGCAACGATAACACCGCTAACCGCACCCTTTTTGTCCTCACTGCGGCCGACTATGCGGGGCTGTCAGGACAGCCCGCCCCTCTCCTCTCCTCCGGTGAGCTGGCGGTATGCGGTGCGGGACCAGCCCCTGGCCCGTTGACCTTCTTCTACTACGCCGACTTGGATACTACCCTGTCTTCTTTCACTATTACCCAGGCCCTGCCCGCCCTATCCATGTTCTCTGTCACCGCCAACATGACCGAGCCGGTCTGCCTGGTGACGGCAGATGAGGCCGACCGTGCCGCTCTGTGGGATTTTGTGGGACATGAGTTTACCCGTTCCTATACCTTGGTACTGGCGGAGCTGGACTGCTCCAATGAGGCGGAGCTGGCGCTGGTGGACGCTTGGTCGGACGCCGTCATCACAGACGAACACTTCTTTGACGGCACCGGGAGCTGGGAATCCTGGCGGGTGGACAGCCGCGCCGAGATGTCGGTGGACGGCTATTCCATGGCGGGCGGCTTCCTCTTCCTGGGCATCATCCTGGGGGTGATCTTCCTCATGGCCACGGTGCTCATCATCTACTACAAGCAGGTGTCCGAGGGCTACGAGGACCAGGGCCGCTTTGAGATCATGCGCAAGGTGGGCCTGAGCCAGCGGGAGGTGCGCTCCTCCATCCGCAGCCAGGTGCTCACCGTGTTCTTCCTGCCCATCGCGGTGGCCGCCGTCCACATCCTGTTCGACTTCAACCTGGTGGCCCGCATGCTCACCATGTTCGGCGTGCGCAACGTGATGACGGTGGCCCTGTGCACCGGGGGGACCCTGCTGGCCTTCCTGGCGGTGTACGCTCTGGTGTACCTGCTCACCGCCCGCACCTACTACAAAATTGTCCGCTGAGCCCGGGTCCCTCTTCCAAACGCCCCCAAATGTCCGCCTATGGCGTACCATTCGCGATAGGCGGACATTTTCCGCCTTTTTCCCGGTTTGCTCTTGACGGGCCCATATCCTCGTGCTATGCTGGGATTTACGCGCATCCCATCACACTGAAGCGAGGAATGTAATCATGTCCATTTTCAAGGGCCATCCGGGCCGGCAGAACCCGTCGCTGACTGAGGGCCCCATCATCCCGGGCATCCTCTCCTTTGCCCTGCCGCTGTTTTTGGGCCAGCTGCTTCAGCAGCTCTACAACATGGCGGACGCCTGGGTGCTGGGCAACTTCGCCGACAACGGCGCCTTTGCCGCCGTCAGCTCCGGCGGCAGCCTCACCTTCCTGGTCATCGGCTTTTTCAACGGCATCGCCATCGGCGGCGGCGTCATCATCTCCCGGTACTTCGGCGCCAAGGACGAGGAAAATGTGGTCCGGGCCATCCACACCAACTTTCTCTTCGGCATCATCGCCTCGGTGCTGTCCACGGTGGTGGGCCTGCTGCTGGTGCCCCAGCTGCTCCAGATCATGAACACCCCGGAGTCGGTGCTCCCCTACTCCCTGACCTATTTCCGCATCTACTTCGGCGGGGTGTTCACCGTCATCCTCTACAACATCTGCATGGCCATCATGCGCTCCCTGGGGGACAGCCTCCACCCTCTGTACTACCTCATCCTCTCCTCCATCCTGAACATGGCGCTGGACCTGCTGTTTGTGGCCGGGTTCCACTGGGGCGTGGCGGGGGCGGCCGTCGCCACCGTTCTCACCCAGGGGATCAGCTTCCTGCTGTGCCTGTGGCGGATGTGCCATCTGAAGGATTACACCCGGCTGGATTTCCGCAAGCTGCGCTTCTATCCCAGCATCCTCTCCCAGGTGGTCCGCCAGGGCCTGCCCACCGGCGTGCAGAACGCGGTCATCAGCGTGGGCAATCTGGTGGTGCAGAGCAACATCAACTCCTTCGGCGAGTTCGCCATGTCCGGCCACGGGGCCTACGCCAAGATCGAGGGGCTGGTCTTCCTGCCCATCACGGCCATGTCCATGTCCCTGCCCACCTTCATCAGCCAGAACCTGGGGGCGCGGCAGTACGACCGGGCCAAAAAGGGCGCGCTGTTCGGCATACTATCCAGCATGGCGCTGGCGGAGATCGTCGGGGTGATCTTCCTCTTTGCCGCCCCTCCCGCCCTGCGCTTTTTCGTGGATGAGCCCCAGGCCATCCAGTTCGGCGCCATCCAGGCCCGGGTGGTGGCCCCCTTCTTCTGCCTGCTGGCCTTCTCCCACTGCTCCGCCGGCGTGCTGCGGGGGTGCGGCAAGTCCTTTGTGCCCATGGTCACCATGCTGGCCTTCTGGTGCTGCGTCCGGGTGACCTATGTCACCCTGGCCACCCAGGTGTTCCCCGTGTTTCAGACCATCTCCTGGGCCTATCCCCTCACCTGGTCCCTCAGCTCGGTGGTGTTCCTGCTGTTCCTGCTGAAATCGGACTGGCTCCACGCCTTTGACATCGGAAAAGAACACCTGTAGCGCAAGGCGGCGGCCCAAAACGGGCCGCCGCTTTTTTGAACGCCTCCCTCTTTTCCCTCATAGAATAGGGGCAAAGGAGGGCAAATCATGAAAAACACCTGTCTGCTCAGTGAGGACTCCAAAACCTACTTATGCTGCTTTTACCAGATTCTGGACGAAATGATCCAGAGCATGACCACCGCCGGCCTCACCCAAAGCATCTCCCACAACTTCATCGTCCAGATGATCCCCCACCGCCGGGCCGCCATCCAGATGTCCCAAAACATCCTGCGCTTTCACCCCAGCCAGCCCGTCCAGCGCTTCGCCCAGCGCGTCATTGACCAGCAGACCCGGGAGATTGCCCAGATGGAGGCCGCCCTGCCCGCCGGCAGCCAGCTGGCCAACCCCACCGCCGACCTGCGCCTGTGCCAGCGTCGGATGGACCTCATCTACCGGGAGATGTACGCCAAAATGGGCTCCGCACCGGAAAACAACGCCAGAGCCGCCGTCTTTCTGCAACAGATAATCCCACACCACCAGGGGGCCGTCCGCATGGCGGAAAACGCGCTGAAATATGACGTCTGCACCGAGCTGGTCCCCCTCCTGCGCACCATCGCCGTCCGGCAGCGGCAGGACATCGCCCAAATGCGCTCCCTCCTGCGCGCCTCCCGGTGCCAGGGATAACGGCTTGCTTTTTTCCTCCATTTCTGTTATACTGATTGCTCACGGCCAGCGCCGCTATGAATGGCCGTCAGAGAAAGGAAGTGACGCCCATGTGGGCCGAACGCAGCGTATTTTATCAGATCTATCCCCTGGGCTTCTGCGGAGCCCCCCGGGACAACGACGGCGCCCCGGCCAGCCGCATCGGCAAGATCGGGGACTGGGCGGAGCACATCCAAAAGCTGGGCGCGGACGCGCTCTACCTGTGCCCCATCTTCGAGAGCGACCGCCACGGGTACGACACCCGGGACTACCGGAAAATTGACTGCCGCCTGGGCACCAACCAGGAGTTCGCCCAGGTGTGCAAAACCCTCCACGCCCACGGCATCCGGGTGGTGCTGGACGGGGTGTTCAACCACGTGGGCCGGGGCTTCTGGGCCTTCCGGGACGTGCAGGAGAAAAAGTGGGATTCCCCCTATAAGGACTGGTTCCACATCAGCTTTGACGGCAATTCCAACTACAACGACGGCTTCTGGTACGAGGGCTGGGAGGGCCACTTCGAGCTGGTGAAGCTCAACCTGCGCAACCCCGCGGTGGTGGACTACCTGCTGGACACAGTGAAGCTCTGGGTGGACGAGTTCGACATTGACGGGCTGCGGCTGGATGTGGCATATTGCCTGGACAAGGACTTCCTGCGCCGCCTGCGCGCCTTCTGCGACGGGCTGAAGCCGGAGTTCTTCCTGGTGGGCGAGACCCTCCACGGGGATTACAACCAGTGGGTCAACGGCGAGATGCTCCACTCCTGCACCAATTACGAGTGCTACAAGGGGCTGTACTCCAGCTTCAACTCCATGAACCTGTTTGAGATCGTCCACTCCCTCAAGCGGCAGTTCGGCCCGGAGCAGTGGACGCTGTACAAGGGAAAGCACCTGCTGTGCTTCGCCGACAACCACGACGTCACCCGTGTGGCGTCCATCCTCCAGAACCCGGCCCACCTGCCCCTGCTGTACGGGGTGCTGTTCGGCATGCCCGGCATCCCCTGCCTGTACTACGGCAGCGAGTGGGGGGCTCTGGGCGACAAGGCCCACGGGGACGACGGCCTGCGGCCCTGCTTTGACGAGCCGGAGTGGACCGATCTCACCGATACCATCGCCGCCATGGCAAAGGCCCACAGGGAGAGCGAGGCCCTGTGCTGGGGCGATTTCACGGACCTGGTGCTCACCAACAAGCAGGCCATTTTCCAGCGCCGCACGGATAATGAGCGGGTGCTGGTGGCGGTGAACGCCGACAGCCAGCCCTACACCGCCCACTTCGACGCCGGGTGCGGCCAGGCGGTGGACCTGCTCACCGGCCAGACCCACGACTTCGGCGGCGGCAGCGAGCTGCCCCCCTACAGCGTGGCCTATTGGAAATGTGAGCGATAACCTGCATCAGACGGCAAAACGGCCCGGAAGCCTCGCTTCCGGGCCGTTTCTCATTCCTTCGGATGGCAGATTCCCCGGGACGGGCACCCGGCGCAGCCGCAGCCGCAGCCGCCCTTCCCCGCCTTTCTGGCCCGGCGCATGGCCAGCGCGGCCCCGCTCAAAACGGCCGCCACCACGGCCAGCACCAGGATGGTGCCCCCGTTTTCCGCAAGAAAGCTCCACATGGCTCACACACCCCCTGCGCCGGCGGAGACGGGCTTGGGCGCGGGGCGGAGCAGCAGGTACAGCAGCCCCGCCAGCAGGGCCAGCGCCGCTACAGTGAAGGGGCCGAAGTCCGCCGCACCCGCCAGCACCCCGCCCAGCTGGTACACAATCAGGGAGATCACATAGGCAAAGCCGCACATATACCCGATGGCCGCCCAGGTCCATTGGGCGCTGTTCATCTCCCGCCGGATGGCCCCGATGGCGGCAAAGCAGGGGGCGCACAGCAGGTTGAAGATCATGAAGGCGTAGGCCGACGGGCCGTTGAACACCCCGGCCAAATTCACATACAGGTTCCCCGGATACAGCACCTGGAGGGTGGCCACCACCTCCTCCTTGGCGATGAGCCCCGTGATGGTGGCCACGGCGGTCTGCCAGCTCCCAAAGCCCAGCGGCACAAACACCACCGCCACCATGCGGCCCACGGTGGCCAGCAGGGAGAAATCACTGTCCGACACCAGGCCGAAGGTCCCCCCCTCAAAGCCGAAGCTCTGGAGGAACCACAGCACCACGGTGGACAGCAGGATCACCGTCCCCGCCCGCTTGACAAAGGACCAGCCCCGGTCCCCGGTGGTGCGCAGCACATTGGCGGCGGAGGGCAGGTGGTAGGCGGGCAGCTCCATGACAAAGGGGGCGGGCTCGCCGGAGAACGCCCTAAACTTTTTCAGTATCAGCCCGGAGACCACCACCGCCCCCACGCCGATGAAGTAGGCGGACACCGCCACCCACACCGACTTGCCGAACAGCGCCCCGGCAAACAGGCCAATAATGGGCATTTTCGCGCTGCACGGGATGAAGCAGGTGGTCATAATGGTCATCTTCCGGTCCCGGTCCTGGTCGATGGTGCGGGCGGCCATCACCCCCGGCACGCTGCACCCCGTGGCCACCAGCAGGGGGATAAAGGACTTGCCCGACAGCCCGAACCGCCGGAACAGCCGGTCCATGATGAAGGCCACCCGGGACATATAGCCCACGTCCTCCAGGAGGGCCAGCAGCAGGAACAGCACCAGCATCTGGGGCACGAAGCCCAGCACCGCCCCCACGCCCCCCACGATGCCGTCCAGCACCAGGGACTTCACCACGTCATTGCAGCGGACGGAGTCCAGAGCCGCCTTAATGACCACCGGCAGGCCGGGCACCCACGCGCCGTAATCCCGGGGGTCGGGCTCCTCCACGGCCAGCGCCGCCCGGTAGGCCTCCTCCGTGGCCGCCAGGGTGATCACCTCGCTGCTGTCCGCGTCGTAGAGGTAGGCCTCGCCCTCCCCCGCCTCATAGGCGGTGATGACCGCCTCCGCCTCCTCAAAGGCCCGGTGGGCCTCCTCCCAGGCCTCCGTGTCGGCGGTGAAGGGGACGAACCAGCCGTCGCCGAACAGGCCGTCGTTGGCCCAGTCGGTGAGCCGCGCCCCCACGGACACGGGCCAGGGCCCCATGGCGATGGCGTAGATGAGGAACATCACCGCCACAAAGATGGGCAGGGCCAGAACCCGGCTGGTGACCACCTGGTCGATCCGGTCCGAGAGGGTGGCGGCGTGCTTGGGGGACTTTTTCACCACCGCTCTGGCCACCACCCCGCCGATGTAGTCGTACCGCTGGTTGGTGATGATGGACTCCGCATCGTCGTCCAGCTCCCGCTCACAGTCGGCGATGTGCTCCTCCAGATGGGCCCTGAGCTCGCCGTCGATACCCAGCTCCTCCATCACCTTCTCATCCCGCTCAAACACCTTGATGGAGTACCAGCGCAGGTGCTGCACGTCCACCCGATCCTGGATGGACTCCTCAATGTGGGCCAGGGCGTGCTCCACGCTGCCGGTGAACACATGTGGCAGCTCCCCCGCCTTGTGGGCCTGGGCCAGTGTGGTTGCCCGCTCCGCCGCGTCCAGCCCGCCCTCATTTTTCAGCGCGGAGATCTCCACCACCTGGCAGCCCAGGGCCTTCCCCAGCCGCTCCAGGTCGATCTTGTCTCCGTTTTTCCGCACCAGGTCGATCATGTTCACCGCCACCACCACCGGCAGGCCCAGCTCAATGAGCTGGGTAGTGAGGTACAGGTTTCGCTCGATGTTGGTGCCGTCCACGATGTTCAGGATGGCGTCGGGCCGCTCCTTCACCAGATAGTTCCGGGCCACCACCTCCTCCATGGTGTAGGGAGATAGGGAGTAGATGCCCGGCAGGTCCTGGACGATCACGTCCGGGCGGCCCTTCAGCTTGCCCTCCTTCTTCTCCACGGTGACGCCGGGCCAGTTGCCCACGTACTGGTTCGAGCCGGTGAGGGCGTTGAACAGCGTGGTCTTGCCGCAGTTCGGGTTGCCCGCCAGGGCAATCTTGACCTCCATCATCATCACAGCCTTTCTCGGTTAGTTCGCGCTAACTAACGGGTATAAAAAATCCTCCCGGGGTTTTCCATGCCGTCATCTCCAGGCGGCTGGGCACCTAAGCTCGCGCTTCTATCTTGTCACGTTCGCTTTGGCCGCATAGCCGGGTCGCTTTCGCTCCGTCTCGGACAAAACCCGCCTCCGCTCTGCGGCGGCTGGGCTTTTCTCCTCGCTCCGCTCCAAGCTCCCCTATGCGCCTAAGCTCGCGCTTCTATGCGGCTCACGACGGCTCGGGCGCTTCTATGTTGTCACGCCTCGCCTGTTCGCAACGCGGTTCTAAGTCTTCCGACTCCGCAAATTGTCCTGCGCCGCCTCTGGCGGCTTCCTTCAATTCGCTCCGCTCCGGCCTTAGCCCGCGGCTCACGACGGCTCGGGCGCTTCTATTTCAATCATCTCCGCGTCCGCCTTGCGCAGGCTCAGCTCATAGCCCCGCACCGTCAGCTCCATGGGGTCGCCCAGCGGAGCCAGCTTGCGCACATAGATCTCCACCCCCTTGGTGATGCCCATGTCCATGATGCGGCGCTTCACCGCGCCCTCCCCATTGAGGCGGCGCACAATGGCGCTCTCCCCCACCTTCACATCCTTCAGCGTTCTCATATCCCAGTTCCTCCTCTCCAGGCGCTCTGCCGCGCACCCCCGCCGCAGGCCCTGCTTGCGGTGGTTAGAATGCGCTAACCTTTTGGAGCGTTTGTAGTTTACCACAGCTAACCAATCCTGTCAAGGGGAAACTCCACTTTTTCACTGGGATTTTTCACATCCCTCAGCCCCTCAGCCCCCGCCACACGTTATACAGGCAGATCAGCACAATGACCCCCATCAGGGCGATGAACAGCCGCTCCACCAGACGGTTGTCCATCCGCTTGTTGAGTGCGCGGCCCACCACGCCGCCGCCCACGCCGCCGCCCACCATCACCAGCAGCACCGACCAGCGGAAGGGGGGCACCGTGTGGGTCAGCAGAGTGGTGAGCAGGCTGGCCAGCTGGCTGAACAGGATGATATACAGGCTGTTGGACGCGGCGGTCTTGGTGTCCATGCTGAAGAAGTAGTAGAGCACCACCAGATTGATGGGCCCCCCTCCAATGCCCAAAAAGCTGGACATGATCCCCAGCCCCAGCCCGATGGCGGCGCACACCCCGGGGGCGGTGACCCTGTGGGTGGGAATGCGGCTCTTATTCAGCGTGTACGCCAGGGTGCCCAGGGTGATGACCCCCAGACAGCCGGCCTGCACCGCCCCCACCACGCTCTGGGCAGACAGGGACTTCACCAGCTCAAACAGCTGCTTCCCCACCAGTCCGCCCAGCGCGGCGCCTATGGCCAGCGGGGTCCCCGTGCGCACATCCACCCCGCTGTCCCCCTTGGTCAGGGCGCGGGTCACCGAATAGCAGCTCATGGACAGCACCGTACAGCCGGACAAAAAGCTGATGGCGGACACCGTCTCCAGCCCCAGCATGTCCAGCACCGGCTTGATCACCACCCCGCCGCCGATCCCGCAGATGGCCCCCGCCACGCTGGCCAGAAGGCTCACCAAAAAAAAGATAATCATAAATTCCACTCCCTCTTGTTTTCTGGCCGCAGCCACCCTTGACACCGGGTTTTCCTCCCTGTATAATGGATAAAAAGAGATGATTTCTCCCTGTTTATTCGGAAATTTCTGGAGAGGCGGTGCGGAAATGCAATTTGAGCAGGGCAACAACCTGCCCCGGGTCAAGGTGACCAATCAGGCCTCCATCCTTCGCATGGTGTACCACTGCGGGCCCATCACCCGCGCGGATATCTCCAGCCGCCTGAACCTCACGCTGCCCACCATCACCACAAATATCAATAACATGATCTCCATGGGCCTGGTGCAGGAGCTGGATTCCTCCGAACCCCTGGACCACCGCCACGGCCGGCGCAGCCGCCTGCTGGACATCGTGCCCGGCGCCCGGCGGTTCATCGGCGTGGAGATGAAGGGGACGGACAGCGCCGTATGCCTCACCGACTACCGGGGGCAGGTGCTGGGCAGCCGCTGCGCCCCCGCCCCCAGCCGGGACTATGAGGAGAACCTGGACATGACCTGCGCCCTGGTCCGGCAGCTGCTGGAGGACTGCCGTCTCACCTTCGACGGCGTGGACGGCCTGGGCTTCTGCGTCCCCGGCCTGGTGGACACCCACACCGGCGTTTTGAAGGTGCGCCCCAGCTTCAACTGGTACGACAAAAACGTCCTGCGGGACGTGCGGCGGCGGCTGAGCTTTCAGCGCCCCATCACGGTGGAGAACAACGCCTGCGCCCGGGCCTACGGCGCCTCCCTGTTCCAGCGGGAGCTGCTGAACAACGTCCCCACCTTTGCCTACCTGTTCATCCACGCGGGCATCGCCTGCCCGCTGATCCTCAACTCCGCCAGCGCCTTCGGCTCCATCGTGGGGGCGGGCGAGGTGGGCCACATGGTGATGGAGCCCAACGGCCCACAGTGCACCTGCGGCAACCACGGCTGCCTGGAGGCCATTTCCAGCAACCGGGCGGTGGTCGCCCGGTGCATGGACGCCCTGGCCCGAGGGGGGGCGCCCATCCTCCGCTCCCTGTGTCCCAAGGGGGAGGAGCCGTCCATGGCCTGCATCCTCCAGGCCCAGCAGGCGGGGGACACCGATGTGTGCGTCATCGTGGAGCGGGCGGTGTACACCCTGGGGGTGGCCATCGCCAACATCGACAACTTCACCTGTCCCCACACCATGCTCATCGAGGGGGAGCTGTTTCGCAGCCCGGACAACCGCAGGCTGCTGCTGGACGCGGCCAACCGCAACATCTGCAAGGTCACCCGCATCGACACCAGCTTCGTCTTTGTGGAGCCCGACCCCTTCAGCGGGGCCCGGGGGGCGGCGGCGGTGGCCATCTTCCACGACCTCCAATCGGCAGCGGAATAGCAGCTTTACGAGCCCGCCGCGGCACAGCCGCGGCGGGCCTTTCTCTGTGTTACCGCTCCAGCTGCCTGCCCCGGACGAACACCGTGTCCACCCGGTTCTCGCCGTCCAGCAGCACCAGGTCCCCATCCTTGCCGTCGGCAATGGACCCCTTGCGGTCAAACACGCCGATGAGCCGGGCGGGGTTCTCGGTGAGCGCCGGCAGCAGCTCCTCCAGCGGCCTGCCGGTGAAGGCCAGCAGGTTGCGCAGCGCGGCGTCCTGGGTGAGGGTGCTCCCCGCCCGCACGCCGGTGGAGGCCAGCTTGGCGTCCCCGTCCTCCACCACCACCTCGTTCACCCCCAGGTGGTATTTGCCGTCGGGCAGCCCGGCGGCCATGATGGAATCGGTGATGGCCACCACCCGGTCCAGCCCCTTGGTCTTGATGAGCAGGCGCACCACCCCCGGGTGGAGGTGCCTGCCGTCGCAGATCATCTCGCAGTACACGTCCGTCTCCAGCACCGCCCCCATGATGGCGGGCCGGTGCTGGTGGAGCAGTCCCATGGCGTTGAAGGTGTGGGTGGCCACCGCCGCCCCCTGCTCAATGGCCTTCAGGGAGGTCTCATAGTCCGCTCCGGAGTGGCCGATGGCGGTGACAATGCCCAGCTCCACGGCGGCGGGGATCATGTCCACCACCCCCTCCACCTCCGGGGAGACGGTCAGGTAGCGTATGCCGCCCTCCGCCCGCTCCTGGTAGGTGCGCAGCAGCTCCGGGTCCCCCTTCTGCAGCAGGTGCTCCGGCATGGCCCCCTTGTACTCCGCGGCCAGGAAGGGGCCCTCCAGGTGGACGCCCAGCAGCTCCGCGGTGGGCTGCTCCCCCGCCCCGTGGGCCTTGAACTGGTCAATGCACCACTGGGTCTGCTCCACCGTGTCGGTGAGCACCGAGCACAGCCAGGAGGTGGTGCCGTTTCCGGCGAAAAAGCGGCTGATCTTCTCCAGGTCCTCCGCCGTGGCGCCGTTCACGTCCACCCCCACCGCGCCGTGGGTGTGCACGTCGATGAAGCCGGGGACCACCCGCTTTCCCGCGGCGTCCACCGCCCGGGCCCCCTGGGGGACGGGCGCCCCCGCCTCCAGCACCTGGAGCTTCCCCTGGGACAGCCTCAGGGTTTTTTCCTCAAACCGGCGGCCGATGTACACCTGGCCGTTGATGATATAGGTTTCTCCCATCTCGTCTCCCTCCCCGTTATTCCGGCAGGCTGGCCACAAACTCCGTGGTCCGGATCAGCGCGTCCGGGTGGGTCTGCATCAGGGTGGCCGGGAAGTGGGCGGACACCTCGCCGTAGGCCGTGTGGCGGAGCACCGCCCGGTGCCAGTCCCGGAATACCCCCAGGCGCACCTTGCGGGCGTTGAAGATCTCGTTCATTCCGATGGTGACGCACCACCGGGGCATGTCGTCGATGGCCCCGTTCAGGTCCCCGATGGCGTTGGCCGTCCGGGTCTCCCGGGAGATCTCCAGCACCCGGGTGTGGAGCTGCTTGAACTGCTCCGCCGTCAGCTCGTCCTGGGCCTCGTTGAAGGCCAGGTGGCCGTTGATGCCGATGCCGCCGAAGCAGATGTCCACCCCGCCCAGCTTCTCGATGGTCCGGGCCATGTTGTCCGGGTCGTTGGGGTCGGGAAATACCCGCTGGCTCTCGGGCATGACCAGCTCGGGGCGGATCTTGGTGTACACGGTCCGGTCCATAAAGCCCCGGAAGCTGAGCTTGTCCTCCTTGCCGATCCACTGTTTGTCATCGGTGAGGTACTCGTCCATGTTGAGGAACCAGACGTTTTTCAGGCTGATGCTCTCGCCGTTGACGATGTCCACGAAATAGGGGTACTGCCCCACCGGGCCCACCGGGCAGATGAACACTGTGGTCTCCCCCCGGGCGTTGTGGTCCTTGATCTCCTCGGCCATCTCCCGGGCCATGGCCTGGAACACGGCGGTGTTGTCCGCCAGCACCTCAATGGGGACCCTGGGCGCGGCCAGCAGCTGCTCCCGGTCAAAATAATAGTAGTCGTGACGCATGATTGCGCTCTCCTTTCAAAGCTCATCGGGGGAAAACCCCGTGTAATGTTGCGTGACCTCCAGCACCCGGTACCCGTCCAGCCAGGGTTGGAGCTCCGGCTCTCTCTCGCAGACCAGCTGCCGGAGCTCCCTCCAGGCAGAGGCCGCCCCCGCCGCGTCCCCCCGAGCCAGCCGGCCCAAAGCCCGGGCCAGCCGGCGCACATAATCCCGGTGGCCGTCCAGCACCCTCCAGAAGGGGGTGGCCCAGCCCTCCGCCCCCCGGTGGGCGTCCAGCGTCGGCCCAAAGTCCAGGCACAGCTCCCGCACGGCCTCCATCCGGGCGGCCATGTCCCCGTCCTCCCGGGGCCCTTTGCCGTTGACATAGTCGGTGCTGCTCAGGCTGGACAGCCGGAACAGGTAGTCAGACACGGCGGGCCAGTCCTCCCCGTAGGCGGCGGAGAAGTACTCCTCCATCAGCTGGTTGACGTCCGCCTCCCGGTCCATGAGGGTGCGGCCCAGCACGTAGTTGGGGAAGAAGCTGGGCAGGCCCGCCCGCAGCTCCTGGCAGCTGACATAGCCGTTGAGCCCCAGCTCCCCCAGCCGCTTCACGTCCCCGCTGATGACCCGGGCCAGCTTCACGTAGCCGAAGTCGCCGTAGTGGGCCCGGCCCAGGGGGTAGTCATAGACAAAGCTGTCCCCCGCGAATTTCCCCTGCCAGCCCCGGAGAAAGGCCAAGTTCTCCTCCAGGCTGGTGGGCAGAACAATCCGGTTGCGCTCATAGGGCGGGATGGGGGGCAGCCCAGCTCCCACCTGATAAGACTGTTCAAAGGTGCGGCTGATGGGGGCGAACATGAGGACAAACCGCTCCGGGTGCTCCAGCTCCGCCCCCGCCGGGGGCCACAGCAGCTCCTGGTAGAGCAGAAACACGATCTTGGTGGGCAGCCCCAACCCGGTCAGGCGGCGGTCAATCTCGCCCAGCAGCTCCACGTACTGGTCAGAGGGGGTGGTCCGGCGGCACCCCTCGCACTCACACACGTTGTTGTATGCGTCCGCCAGCCAGACGTGGAGGTAGTCCACATTGGGGTGGTCCTTGGCGTACCCGGCCACCAGGGCGGCGAAGGCGTCCACCGCCTCCCCGTTGTGGAAGCACAGGTTGGTGTTGGCGGGGACGCCCTTCCACAGGCCCCGCGCACCCTCCACCTCAGCGGCCAGGGGGCGCTTGTCCTCCGCAAGCTCCGCGGAAACGGCGTCCCAGGACTGGGCCTCGCAGCCCAGCGCCTCCCCGGTCCAGCCGTGGCCCACCTTGTGGAGCAGCAGGCCCCGGCGGGCCATCTCCCCCTCCGCCTCCTCCATCCAGGCCAGGGCGTCCGCCCGGGTGAAGGGCTCCGGCGCCCGGAGAGGATTTTCCCGGTGCTCATACCACCGGGCGTAGAAGATATAGGGCGATTTAAATTGCAGAAAAAAGCTATTGTACCCCGCCTTGGGCAGCCAGTCAATGAAATCCAGCACATTCTCCCGGCTGTCCGCCCCCTCGATGCACACCCCCCGGTGGTAAAAGGACGCCCGGTGCTGGTAGCGCAGAGCCAGCTCCCGCCGGGAGACAGCGGGCACCACCTCGCAGCCCCTGACGGGGGCCAGGAACCGGCACCCCAGCCGCCGCAGGCAGTCGTACACCCCCAGCAGCACCGAGCGGGCGCAGTTCCCCACGATGGACCCTCCCGCCTCACCCAGCTCCACGGCAAACCGGTCGGGCAGGCCGGGCTCATGGTCGGGGCAGACCTCCAGGCGGAGGGTGAGCTCCCCCTCCTCTCCCGCCAGCATCCGGCCCAGATAGGCGGACAGCTCAGACGCGGCAAAGGCCACGGGCTGGGGCGGCGCCGGGGGGCAGATGGTCTTGATGTTCACGTGCGCTCCTCCTCTCCGCCCCGCAGGGCGGCAAAAACGGACCCTATGGAACAGACTCGCTCCGTCCCATAGGGTCCGTTCCTATGCGGTGTTATGTGTGTGTCAGACCGGGCTTACTTCAGCGCCTCCGACATGATATCGAACAGGACGAAGTCGCCCACGTCCTCCTTGGCCTCCTCGGGCTTGATGTTCTCGCCCTGGACCATGTCGTTCTGCATCCCCTCATAGTAGCCCTTGATGGTGCCGTCGGACAGGCCGGAGGTGATGTCGGCGATGCTGAACCAGTGGGCGTCGCCCAGCTGGAGCTGATTGGACTCCAGGCTGGTCTTGGTCTCGTCGGCGCAGTACTGGGCCACAGTGTCATAGTTCTCCTCCTTGGAGCCCCAGTCCATGCCCTTGAACAGGGCGCGGGTGAAGCGCACCAGGATGTCGTGGTTCTCCTCGGCGTACTTGGGCAGGCAGATCCAGCTGGAGATGTTGGTGGAGCCGTCGGCAAACTCGATCTCGTAGGAGCCCTCCACCTGCTGGAGGATCTGGCCGGAGTAGGGGTTCCAGCAGATGGCGGCGTCGATGTCGCCGGACACGGCGGCGGGCACGATGTTGTCGATGCTCAGCGACATGGCGGTCACGTCGTCGGTGGTCAGGCCGGCCACCTTCAGGGCGTTATTGAAGGTGGACTCGGAGGAGGAGCCGGCGTTGTAGGCGATCTTCTTGCCCTTCAGGTCCTCCACGGACTGGATGCCGCTGTCGGGCATGCACACGACCTTGTCCACGGTGTGGACGGAGCTGGGGGCAAAGATGACGGCGTTGCCCAGGATGCACAGGCGGTGGGCGCCCTTGCCGATGTAGGCCAGGTCGATGGAGCCGCCCTCCATAGCTGCGATTTCAGAGGGGCCGTCGTTAAAAGGCGTCAGCTCAATGGTGATGCCCTCTTCCTCGAAGAAGCCCTGGTTGATGGTGGACAGCACGCCCCAGAGGGAGGCGTAGTTGGCCATGTAGCCGATGCGCAGGGTGATGGGCTCGGGCTTGTTGTCCTCGGGCTCCGTGGACTCGGCGGGGGCCGAGGACTGGGTCACCTCCTTGGACTCGGCGGGGGCCTTGGACTCGGCGGGGGCCTTGGACTCGGCGGGCTTGTCGCCGCAGGCCATGAGGGACATCATCATGACCAGCGCCAGCAGCAGAGCGGTGAACTTCTTCATTTCATTTTCCTCCTTAATTTGTTTGGGCTTGCCTGTATCTCAGCCGCCGCGCAGGCGGTCAGGCACAACTGTGAATACACGTTCTTACTTGCGGACCTCCAGGTACTCCTGGTACACCTCGTTCCAGATCTCCGCCTTCAGCTCCATGAAGTGGGGATCGCTCTTGGTGGCCTGGTCCCGGGGATAGGGTATGTCGATGTCCACCACCCGCTTGATGCGCCCGGGCCGGGCGGACATGATCACCACCCGCTGGGCCAGCAGCACCGCCTCGTCCACGTCGTGGGTGATGAAGAAGCAGGTCTTTTTCTCCTCCTCCCAGGTCTTGAGCAGCTCGGTCTGGAGCTGGGCCCGGGTCTGGGCGTCCAGGGCGCCGAAGGGCTCGTCCATGAGCAGCACCTCGGG
>ERZ808037.931-NODE-931-length-22486-cov-5.239904_pt1 | contig 22486 bp, 19 predicted proteins | sample MGYA00380190_ERZ808037 | MGnify/ENA primary metagenome ERZ808037 (study PRJEB31490, sample SAMN06133399) | mouse gut metagenome | isolation source: J9 | host: mice | place: China: Chengdu | collected 2015-05 ... | reverse complement strand
CCGAAGAATCTCAGGAAAAAAAAACGGAAACCGAAGAAACAAAAGCAGAGGAATCTAAGGATAAAGATTCGGACAGCGAAGAATCCAAAAACGGACAGGAAAACGAGCAATCTGCGGAAAACGCCGAAGAACGCAAAGAAGATAAGGAAAGCGAAAGTGACAGTGAAACCAATGAAGGCGATAAAGAAAGCAGCGATAAATCATCCGACGAAAGTTCCAAAGATGACGATAAAGAAAAAGATGAAAAAAAAGATAAATTTATTCAGACCGTAAAAAATGCACATCCAGAATCCTTTTCCGGATGTACCTACGGCAAAGCATTTGACGAATTTTTTACTGCTCCGCAGTGGGATTATTTTGAAAGCACCAACGGTCAGGATGTTGTAGAATTTACCGGAGAATGCATGTATGCTGGTTCACCGACAAAAGCAAGGATGCAGTTCACCGTCAGCAGTTCTTCTGTGGTAACTACTGGTGCTCTCTACTACAACAATGCGCCGCAGACCACAAAAATCATCACAGAATCTCTAAACCGGATTTTTGAGCAGTACGCCAAGGCACACGATATCGCCTACACACTTCCCTCAGCCGAAACAGCAAAAAACAGCCAGACGAATGCCCTGCCGCCGGAAACGCAGGCAGAAAATCCTTCGGCGCAGAACACAGAAAATCAAAATACACAATCACAAAACATAGAAGCACAAAATACAGAAAACCAAAATATGCAGACACAAAACACAGAAGCACAAAACACGCAGGCACAAAACGCCCCCCAGACCAATGCGATTCAATCTGGCGGTGCCCAGGCTGCTCTTTCCTTTGCCGCATGGACAAATCCTAATATTGGTTCCTGGCACTCTCCTTCCACCGGCTACTACGTTATCCCCTATATTGACAGCGCCGGCAATCCTTCCCTGCGCTTTGCCAATGAAAATACCAAGGATTCTTCCGCCACGGTTTACTACACGGATGCCGTAAGCGCCGTAACCAACGATGCCGGCGGACTCACCTACCAGGCTTACCTCTACAAGCCTTCCGGGGAAAACCAGCAGCTTGTCGGCATGGTCGAAGTGACCTGGAATTCATCTGCGGAACTTAAATCCTTTTCCGTAAAGATGATTAACGGAAACCAGGCCATGGATAATTCGATGGCGGGAAGTGATTATACTTTTTTCGGGGCGACAAACTAACTTCAAAAGAGTCCGGCGAACCGGACTCTTTTTTTATACTTCTGATTCATTCTTCTGATTCATTGAACAGCTTATTCCTTCGTCACCAAAGAATCCACCGTATCCTGTGTTACCAGCTGGTTGTCCAGGATAACGTAAGGCTCAATCTCCTTGCCTTCCAGATAATCAAAAGCCGTGTTTAAAATCGCTTTCCCTAAGAAGAACGGAGGCTCTGCAATCGTTGCGTCAACCTTTCCGGCTTTCATAGCGTCCAAAGTATCATCAATGGCATCACAGCCGATCTTAACAATATCACCGGTTCTTCCTGCTGCTTCCATCGCCTCTAATGCACCTAAAAGCATCTCATCGTTTGCAGCGTAAAGTCCGTCGATTTCCGGGTTTGCCTGAAGAATATTTTCCATAACGCTCATGCCCTTTGCGCGGTCAAAATCCGCTACCTGGCAGGCTACGATTTCCATCTCCGGGTTTTCCTTCATAATCTCATTAAAGCCCTGGGAACGGTTCTGTGCCACGTTCGTTCCCATAATACCCTGAATCTCAACAATCTTTCCCTTGCCGCCTAAGGTATCCACCAAATACTGTCCAGCCATTCTTCCGGACTTAATCGCGTCATAACCGATATGAGAAACAACTTCACCGCCATTGGACTCGCGGTCCATGGTAAATACGGGGATTCCTGCTTCATTACATGCTTCAATCGAAGATACAATCGCATCCGAATCGCAGGTATCAATAATAATCGCATCCGGCTGCTTGGTAATCAGGTTCTCCACGTCCTTCATCTGGATCGTCGGGTCATCCTGCGCATCCGTGATATACAGCTCGATTCCATGCTCGTCCGCTGCCTTCTGCACGCCGTCTTTAACATCCACGAAGAAGGGGTTTGTCTGGGTGTTCATGGCCAGACCAATCACATACTTCTTTCCGCTCTCCTGCCCTGCATCAGCATTTTCTTCTGCCTTGGTTTCTTCGCCCTGTGCTTCTTCCGCCTTAGTTTCCTCTCCTGCCGGTGCTGCCTCGGTCTGTGCAGCCGTCGTTGCCGGAGCCGGATCAGAACCTGAACTGCATCCTGCAAACATCGTACATACCATTGCCATTGCCAATACGGTTGCTCCAATACGTTTCTTCATAATACATTCTCCTTTACTTAAAAAATATTAGGTATAACTCATCATCCCCCGAAGAAGACCTAAAACCGCAGAGCCGCAGCCCTTCTTGTCTTCTCCAGGACATGTTATCCCTCTTAACCCCTTGCTTTGCCTTTTTGTTCAGCCTGCTCTGTCTTCACCGACAAAGTCTTTATCTTCAGCTTACTCTGCCTTCGCCGACAAATCTTTGATACGCAGTCTACTCTGCCTTCGCCGACAAATCTTTTACCTTCTTATCCACAAGTACAGCAATCAGAATAACCGCACCCTTGACAATATTGGTCGCATGTGGATTTACGTTCATTAAGGTAAGAATGTTATCAATAATACCCATAATCATTGCGCCGACCACGGTCGGAAGGACAAAGCCCACGCCGCCGCTTAAGCTGGTTCCGCCTAAGATTACCGCTGCAATGGCATCCATCTCAATTCCCGTGCCGCTGGTGGACTGTGCCGACCCCAGTCTTGCAGTCAGAATAACTCCGGCAATCCCGCATAATAAACCGTTAATGGTGTAGGCCATCCACTCGGTAAACCGGGTGGAGATACCGGAAAGACGCGCCGCCTCACGGTTTCCGCCAAAGGCATAGATACTGCGCCCGTAGCTTGTCTGGGTCAGGATATAATGGGCAAGTAAAAACAGTAAAATCAAGATAATCACAGGTACCGGAATCCCGGCAATTGCGCCCTTTCCAAAGAATTTATAGGCGTCGCTTTTAATGGAAATCGGCGAGCCCTTGGTGTAAACCAGGACACATCCCCTTAACAGCGTCATCATACCCAGGGTGGAAATAAAGGGCGGAATCTCACAAAACGATACGAAAAATCCGTTTATTGCCCCGCAGATCACACCAACAGCCAGGGCCAGCGCAATGGCAAATGCCGGATTTCCGGTAGATTCCAGAACACCTGCCGCCAACACGCCGGAAAGTCCCAGAATCGAACCTACCGACAAATCGATACCGCCGGTAAGGATAACAAAGGTCATTCCGCAGCCCACGACTCCGGCTACCGTAATCTGCTTAAATACATTAAACAGGTTCGTCACGCTCAGAAAGCTGGGTGATAATATCGTTGCAAATATACAAATCACGAGTAATATCAGCACGGAACGGTAAATATTAATCTGATTGATCAGTTTCTTCTTATTCATTTTCACTTACACCTCCTGATGCATGGGCTAAAATAATCTCCTGGTTTACCTTCTCCTTGGGCAGTTCCAGAACCTGATGCCCCTCACGCATAATGATCACCCGGTCGCTCATGCCGATTAGCTCCGGCAGGTCCGTGGAGATCAAAATAATACTCTTCCCCATCTTGGTCAGTTCATCCATAATCTGGTAAATCTCTGCCTTTGCGCCTACATCCACACCCCGGGTAGGCTCGTCCAGAATCAGGATGGACGGATCAGCTTCTAAAACCTTGGCAAATACCACCTTCTGCTGGTTTCCTCCGCTCAGTTTCCCCACCAACTGCTGCAGGCCGCTGATCTTAATATTCATCCGCGCAACCTGGGCATGAATATTTTCCGTTTCCTTCTTTTTGTCAATATGGATTCCCTTGCTGATCTTATCTAAGGAGGACAGGGACACATTCTCACGAATATTGCGGATTAAAACAAGACCTTCCTGCTTCCGGTCGTCCGACACAAAACCAATCCCTGACTTTAACGCCTTCTTGGGTGTCCGGCAGTCCTTCTTCTCCCCATTGACATAAACATCCCCCGATGCCATGGGAATAGCCCCATACACAATCTTGGATAACTCGATGGTTCCCGAACCCATAAGCCCGGCAATCCCTAAAATCTCCCCCTGGTGAAGCTTCAGGCTGATATTGTGCACGCCTTTTCCGCAGATATTCTTTAATTCCAGCGCCACTTCCTTTTTCTCATAATGGCGCTCTGGATAGAGGTTGGTCACGTTCCGCCCAACCATCATGGAAACGACATCGTCGTAATCCGTATCTTCAATGTTCTTCGTTGCTATGTACTTTCCGTCCCTGAACACGGTAAGACGATCGGAAATCCTGAAAATCTCATCCATGCGGTGGGAAATATATAAAATGGAAATATCTTTCTTCTTCAAATCGTCAATAATCCCAAACAGGATATTGATCTCTTCGTCGGTAAGCGCTGCCGTCGGCTCGTCCATAATAATCACCTTGGCACCGATGGTCAGACACTTGGCAATCTCCGTCATCTGCGACTCTGCCACGGAAAGATTGCGCACCTTCATCTTACAGTCAAACTTCAGCCCCAGGCGGTCTAATACCTCCTGTGCATCCTGGTAAAGCTTCTTCCAGTCCACAGCCCCGTAAGATGTCTTGGGAAGTCTTCCCAGATACATATTTTCTGCCACGGACATATCAGGAACCATGTTAAACTCCTGATAAATCATGGCAATTCCCTGGCGTTCCGCCTCCTTGGTGGAGTGGAACACCACTTCCTGGCCGTTCACATACATATGACCCGAAGTATAACCCTGCGCCCCCGCGATAATCTTCATCAGGGTCGATTTTCCTGCGCCGTTTTCTCCGCACAGGGCATGTACCTCTCCCCGGTATACATCCAACTGGACCCCATCGAGAGCCTTTACCCCGGGAAACGTCTTCACAATCGATTCCAGATGCAGTACAATATTATCGTTCATTGCTACCCCTCTCTATCTACAGGCAAATTAATACGCACACCCCGCCGTTAAAATCACATTGGTGTAGCCGGTAAATTCTCCCGTAAGAATAATGGCTTTGGCATCTTTGCTTCTTTCCTTTAACTCGGTATGAGGAATATAGTCTACCGGAAGTCCCTCCGGCAAAAGCGCCAGGGCCTTCTTATGAAAATCCGGGGTAACCTTTAAGGCTTCATCCGCAAAAGTTGCCTTCTCCACAACAATATACTTAAGAACCTCCTCAAGCACATCCAGATAAGCCGGATCGCCCGGACGCCATCCCAGATCCACCCTTTCCACTCCCTTAGGAATCGGAAGCCCCGCATCCCCAATCACTAAGGTATCCATATGGCGCAGCTCTGCCAGTACGCGGGCAAGCTGCGGATGAAAAATTCCAGTCTTTAACATGGTATAACCCTCCCTTGGTTGATCAATGATTTATTGCAGGAATTTCTTCCTGTAATGGTTACTGTTCACATACTCACGGTGAACAGTAACCTGTAGCTTACATTTTGCAAAACCTACTTATGGTTTTCTAAGAATGCATCAATCTCTTCCCGAAGCGGCATCGCCGGTGTGGTTCCCATCTTCTGTACCGAAAGGGCAGCCAGGGCATTAGCAAACTTCGCGGCCTCCCAGAGATCCTTTCCCTCAGCAAGTGCAGCTAAAAGCCCTCCGTTAAAGGCATCGCCTGCCCCTGTGGTATCCACGGCTTCCACCTTATAGGCCGGAAGAATCCCCTTCTTATCCCCCGTGTTTAAGTAAACCCCTCTTCCGCCAAGGGTGATCAGCACACGCTTCACCCCGCGGGCAAAGAACCAATCTGCGGCTTTATCCGCGGCTTCTTCGCTGTCCACCTTAATTCCGGTAAGAATCTCGGCCTCAACCTCATTCGGCGTAATCAGGTCAACCTTAGCCAGAAGTTCATCTTCAATCGGCTGTACCGGAGCCGTATTTAAGATAACCTTGACCCCTTTTTTATAGGCAATATCCACAATCCGCTCCACGGAAGAAACATTCGTTTCCAGCTGTGTCAGCAGATACGCAGAACCTTCGATCACATCCGTTAAAGAATCCACTTCTTCATCGGTTATGGTATTGCACGCACCCAGAATAACAACGATCTCATTCTGGCTGGTCTTTTCATCCACCATAATCAATGCGGCACCGGTTTCCACATCCTCGGAAAACAACACCCGGCTGCTGTCCATCTTCAGCTCTTTCATGGTATCTAAGGCAACGCCGCCAAAGGTATCCCGGCAAATCTTGGTAACCATCGTTACATCGGCTCCCGCCTTATGTGCGGCAACCCCCTGGTTAAACCCCTTTCCTCCAGGCCCAAGCTTAAACATGCTTCCCTTTACGGTTTCGCCCGGTGCCGGAAGATGCGGGGTTCTTCCCATTAAGTCAACAACAAAACTTCCAAATACTAAAACCTTCTTCCCCATAACGATCTTCTCCTGCTCTTCTTTCCATCCTTGATGATTTTCTTTGTTCTGGTTTTCTCTGTTTTTGTTCTCCATCGGCTTTCTGCACCAGTCCCCGGCACTATTCCTGAATTAACGGAATACCGTTTCCTGCACCGATTCGGTCTGCCCCTGCCTCAATCAGTGCTTTTGCATCCTCCGGTGTGCGGATACCTCCGCTTGCCTTAACCAGGGCCTTCCCGTCCACCGTCTTTTTCATCAGAGCAACATCGGCAGCCGTCGCCCCTCCTGTGCTGAATCCGGTGGAAGTCTTTACAAATGCCGCTCCTGCCTTCACCGATAATTCACAGGCTTTCACCTTTTCCTCATCCGTCAGCAGGCAGGTTTCAATAATCACCTTAACCAAGGCATCGCCGGAAGCCTCTGCCACGGCGCGGATATCCTCTTCCACAAACGAATAATCTTTATCCTTTAATGCACTGATATTAATTACCATATCAATTTCCTGCGCTCCGGCCTTTACCGCCTCTGCTGCTTCAAAAGCCTTTGCTGTGGTCAGCATCGCTCCTAAAGGAAATCCGACAACGCAGCAGGTTTTTACTCCGCTTCCCTCCAGTTCCTTCGCTACCAGAGGAACAAATGCAGAATTTACACATACCGAGGCAAACTTATGCTCCCTTGCTTCCTTGCAGTAGCGGACAATCGTTTCCCTGCTCGCATCTGCCTTTAACATCGTGTGATCAATCATCTGTGCAATTCCCATAACTTTTTCTCCTTTTCTTTATAAAAAAATGAACTTACAGTGACTCTATTATCGTAGATTCTCTTTACCATTTTGTCCAGACTTCATTTTCCCATCAATGCTTTTTAGGATTGCTTGCCTGCTTATTATGTAACCGGTTACATATTTTTGAAAAAAAGCCTTCTGTAATCGGTTACATATTATTCAAAAACAAACTGACTTACGTCAGATTGTTTTCTGTAACTGTTTTCAACTGCTCCGATCCCCGCAAAATAACCTGATAAGGCACCGTAACCCGCTTCCCCCGCTGACGGTTCTGTCCGCCGCTCTCAAAGCATTCCTCAAGAAGCTTCATCGCTTCCATTCCCTGCTGCTTTGCATCACGGTCAACCACCGAAATGCGGTAATCGATCATCTTTAAGGTTTCGATATCGTCAAATCCCATCAGAGAAACATCTCTTCCCAGTTTAAGCTTCTTCTCCGTCAGATACTTCAGACATCCCAAGGTCGAAAGGTTGTTCGAGGTAAAGATCGCTGTGGGCGGTTCGGGAAGTTCCATCAGCCGTTTCGTACATGCATAAGCTTTTGCAATCTTAAAATCACCGCAGGCTACATATTCCGACCGAATCGCAAGGCCATTTTCTTCCATCGCCTGCACATAGCCCTGATACCTGTCCTTTCCCGGTTTTGAAGTGTCCGGCCCGGTAATCACGGCAATTCGCTGATGACCTGCACGGATAAGTTCCGTCACACCGTCACAGGCTCCCTGCTGGTTGTCCACAAATACACCGTCAAAACGTGCACCCTTTACATCACGGTCAATCAGCACCACCGGAACCCCCGACTTCTCCAACGCCAAAAGCTGTTCCCTTGTAACATCGTCGGAATCCGATATCGGAGTAATCAGCACTCCCTTCACCCAGCGCCGCTTCACCAGATCCAGACAGCGGTGCTCCTTGGCAAGTGTTTCGTTCGTCCCCCAGAAAATCAGGTTGTAATGGTACTTTTCAGCAACTTCATTCACCCCGTTGATAACTTTGGAAAAAAATTCATTCTCAATATCCGGGATAATCACGCCTATGCTGAAGCTGTCCTGGATGCTCAGGCTCCGTGCGATTTCATTCGGAACGTAGTCATATTCCTTGACGACCTCCATCACCTTCTGCCTGGTTTCACTCTTGACATAACCCGAATTATTCAGCACCCGGGAAACGGTAGCGGACGACACGCCTGCTCGCCGAGCAATCTCCCTTATATTCATGGCGTTTTTGTCCTCCTCTGCTCTGTAATCGGTATGTTACCGGTTACATGTATAACAATACCATACTCTTTCCGATTTGTAAATAGTTTTTATGCATTTTATCCAAAAATATTTTTCCATCTATTTCCTGTTTTTTTTGCTATGCAAATTGTTACATTTGAGCGAAATAATCCGTGATTGAACTTTCTGTTACTGTTCACGTAGGTCTGCGCACTTGCTGTGCTGACCGTAGGTAAACTGGGCTAGTGAGCAAAAATCCCATCGACGAAGGCGATTTTCATGGATTTTTGCCCGTTACTGTGAACGTGTGAACAGTAACAACTTTCTGCCCTGATCCATCACATTATATCCAAAAGAAAAAAGGGGCCTGTCTGGTTTACCCTGCCACTTTTGCCGTATTTCTCAATCAGGATAACCACAACTATGTGGAACCGGATATTTCTGTTATCTGTGACCCGTCAAAGCTTAACGAACGCGGATGTAATGGTGCACCGGACTGGATCATCGAAATCATTTCCCTGATTTAAGCATACAGGCTGAACAACTGCTTAAATAAAACGTGCCTGTGCCTACTCTGCATCCCAGTCCAGAAGCAGCTTCTCTACCCAGGCACAAAGCTTGCTGCTGCTCTCATTGGCAATGCGCACAACTTCTTCATGAGTATGCTTTTCCTTGGCTATACCCGTAGCCATGTTGGTGATGCAGGCAATCCCCAGTACTTTCATTCCCAGATAATTTGCCACGATAGTTTCCGGTACGGTGGACATGCCGATAGCATCTGCACCCAGCCGCTCATAGGCCCGGATTTCCGCCGCGGTTTCATAGCAGGGACCGGAGAAGATGGCATAGACGCCCTTTTGATAAGCAATTCCCAGCGTCTTTGCGGTTTCTTCGGCCTTAGCCAGCAGTTCTAAGGAGTAGGCTTCGGACATATCCGGGAAACGCACGCCCAGACGCTCATCATTCTCCCCAATCAGCGGGTTATTCCCCAGCATATTGATATAATCGGTTAATAACATCAAATCCCCCGGCACAAATGCCCGGTTAATCCCGCCGCAGGCATTAGTCACAATCAGGTTCTTTACCCCTAAAAGCTTCATCACATAAATCGGATAGGTCACTTCCTTCATGGTAAAGCCTTCATAGAAATGAAATCTTCCCTGCATGGCAATAATGATTTCCTTCCCCATCCGTCCAATCACCAGATTCCCTGCATGTCCCGCCACGCTCGACTGTGGGAAATTGGGAATCTCCGGATAGGGAATCACGGTCTTTTCCTCCATTATATCCACCAGGCTTCCCAGACCGCTGCCCAAAATCACGCCAAGAGAGGGCATCTTATCTGTCCTCTCCCGAATAAAATCTGCGGATTCCTTCACTTTTTCGTAAAACATCATGTTCTCTTCCCTTCCTTTTCTTCCTTTTTTTCATTACTATCATTATAAGCAATTCCTTTTCACTTTACAAGGCAAAGAGGCTCATATAATCAAACAAAGCCACCGCACAGAAACCTCTTCAGGCTTCCATACAATGGCTCTGTTTCCATTATCTTTTCTTACTTCTCGCCCAGTCCATCTGCGATTGCCTGTGCAAGGGTTTCTAATGCTTCCGCTTCATCCTCACCATCACAGATAACATTAATCTCGGTTCCGCACTTGATTCCGGCAGCCATAACGTTAAGTACGCTCTTTGCCACGATTCTCTTCTCGCCGCACTCGATAATCACATCGCTCTTAAATTTCATCGCTGTCTGGGATAAAACCCCTGCTGGTCTTAAGTGCAGTCCGGACGGATTCGTTACTGTTAATGTTCTACTTACCATAATAATCTCTCCTTATCTTATTATTTATTATCCCCAGGATTTCCCCTTAGAAATCTCCTAGTGATAATTTTATTACAAACGACCAATGATGTCAAGAAAAACACAGATAAGTCCGCATTATTTTACAAAGTTTTTTCACTCTGGTGTGCCGAATAAACACATCCGCAATAATTCTGCCGATAAAGCCCATATTCTTTTGACAGTTCCACCGATCGGCGGTAGCCGTCCTTCTTCTTAAAATCCGAGGGCAGATAGCTTACACCGCAGATTTTCCCTAACTCTTCGCCGATTTCATTTAACTTCGCCGCGTTTTTTAGCGGGCTGATGGATAAAGTGGTGGTAAAATAATCAAACCCGCCCTTCTTGGCCTCCCTCGCTGCCTTTGCAAGCCGCAGGCGGTAGCAGAGAAAGCATCTCTCTTTGCCCTCCGGGTCATGCTCGTGCCCCTTCACCGCTTCATAAAACTGCTCCGGCTGATAACTCCCTTCCACATAGGTTATCGTGTACTTTGCAGGCATCGCGGCAATCAGCCTTTCCTGTTCGTCCGCCCGCAGCCGGACTTCTTCAGGCGGATAAATATTCGGATTATAATAGAGCACGGTAATCCAAAAATACTGCGAAAGATACTCCAGACAGTAGCTGCTGCAGGGTGCACAGCAGCTATGGAGCAAAAGCCTGGGCACCTCATTTCTTTCCTGGTGTCCGGCGATAATCTTTTCCAGTTCCTTCTGATAATTTCTCTGGTTCATTGTTAAAACCTGAACTTATCCTCAAAATACGCCTTCAGCTCTGCAATCGGAACCCTTACCTGTGCCATGCTGTCCCGATCTCTTACCGTAACTGCATGATCCTCTTCCGAATCAAAGTCGTAAGTAATGCAGAACGGCGTTCCAATCTCATCCTGCCTTCTGTACCGCTTTCCAATCGCCCCGCGGTCGTCAAATTCGCAGTTATAGTACTTGCACAGTTCCGTATAAATCTTTTCTGCGCCTTCATTTAATTTCTTTGACAGCGGCAGCACCCCAATCTTTACCGGGGCAATCGCCGGATGGAAATGCAGTACGGTTCTTACATCCCCCTCACCAAGTTCCTCTTCATCATAGGCTGCACATAAGAAAGCCAGCGTTACGCGGTCGGCCCCCAAAGAAGGCTCGATAACATAGGGAATATATCTCTCTTTTAGTTCATCGTCAAAATACGTCAGATCCTGGCTGGATGTGTTCTGGTGCTGGGTCAGGTCATAGTCGGTACGATCAGCAATCCCCCACAGTTCACCCCAGCCAAACGGGAATAAGAACTCCAGATCCGTCGTTGCCTTGCTGTAAAAGCTCAGCTCTTCCGGCTCATGGTCACGGGCACGCATCTCCTCATCCTTAATCCCCAGGCTCTTTAACCAGTTAATACAGAATTCCTTCCAGTAAGCAAACCATTCCAGATCCGTATCCGGCTTACAGAAAAACTCCAGTTCCATCTGTTCAAACTCGCGGGTGCGGAAGGTAAAGTTTCCGGGCGTAATTTCGTTTCGGAAAGATTTTCCAATCTGTGCAATACCAAACGGAACTTTTTTCCGGGATGTTCTCTGCACGTTCTTAAAGTTGACAAAGATGCCCTGTGCCGTTTCCGGGCGGAGATACACGGTATTCTTTGCATCCTCGGTAACGCCCTGGAAGGTCTTAAACATCAGGTTAAACTGACGGATATCGGTAAAATCATGCTTTCCGCAGCTTGGGCAGCAGATATTATTATCGTCAATATACTGCTTCATCTCCTCCTGCGACCAGCCGTCCACGCCCTTTTCCGGCACAATGTTATGTTCCTTCATATAATCCTCAATCAGATTATCGGCACGAAACCGCTCCTTACAGGACTTACAGTCCATCAGCGGGTCAGAAAACCCGCCCAGATGCCCGGAAGCCACCCAGGTCTGCGGATTCATTAAAATCGCACAGTCCACGCCGACATTAAAGGGGCTTTCCTGCACGAACTTCTGCCACCAGGCTTTTTTCACATTATTTTTCAGTTCCACGCCAAGATTTCCATAATCCCAGGTATTGGCCAGGCCGCCGTAAATCTCGGAGCCCGGATAGATAAAGCCTCTGTTCTTTGCCAATGCTGAAATTTTGTCCATCGTCTTTTCCATTGTGTTTACCTCACCTTTCCACTTTACCCTCCGTCTTCCTCCTGCGGCTTAGAAGCGGGGGATTTCCTGTTGCTGTCCACGTAGATCCGCGGTTAAGTCAAATCTACCAGAAAATCAAATAATGTACGCCAGCCGGAACCTGCACGGTATGTTTATCCACCGTTTCTATGCCTTTGGTCATATAGCGGATTCTTCCTTCGACCTGGATTTCCACGGGATAGTCGCTTTCCACCAGAACCATCTGTCCTTTTCCCAGTCTTTCCAGTTCCTGTGTTTCCGGAGGTTTTACCTCGCCGTCCTTTAAGGGCTTTACAAACTCTGCTGCCGTAAGCCATCCTTTCAGGCGTGCGTCCTCTACCGAACAGACTTCAAAGTTTTTCAGACGGCTGTTCATGCCGAAATAGCTCTGTCCAAACGCCAGAAGGCTCTGGCTGTCCCTGTACTGATAAACAGCAGTAACCTGGTTTTCCCTTAATTTACAGGATCGCACGGCAACCGGAAGAGGTTCTTTCCCCTCTTCGTTTTGGGAAGCTTTCTGTGCGCCCAGGCTTTCATTAAACAGGGCAACTTCCTCGAATACAAAGTTTTCCAGGCTTTCCTGCTGATAATGTTCACTCTTCCCTTTATCGAACGTTTCCACCATCCCACTGGCGATTTCTCCGTCTTTGGTGATATAAATGCTGTTGGTTTCCGGTGCAAATCCGCCGATTCCCGCATTTGACCTCTGGCAGCCGTAAACCAAAAGCACAGCCAGCGCTGTAAGCAGTACTGCCTTTTTTTGCTTCATAAACTCCTTGCATCCTCCATGCTGACGAATATTTACCTTATCATAACTGGTTTTCTTCCATTTGTAAAGGAGGAACGTAAAATCGTTTTATTACAATATCGTTTCCAGAATATCCAGGGAACGAAAATGCTTATCCACGTTTTTCTTTACTTCATCCTCCACGCAGGCAGAAAACTCTCCAAACACCTCTTCGGTTAAAGTAAATTGATATAATTTTTCTATGGAAGAATACAGCACATACTCCCAGGCATAGTTTGCCGATTCGCTGACCCTGCGGCCGGGATGAATGCTGTACTCTCCGCTCTGCACCATGGCCTTCAGTTCAAATATCCGCCGTACCAGCCGGTTGGGAAGAGCCGGTTTTAGGAGGGCGCGAAGCGACTGGTACAAAAGCTTTAAAAGTTCTGTCCCGTCCATATTTTCACGGCTGTAATAATCGGCCATTTCCAGAAAATAAGATCCGTAACAGGCGGCTTCCATATCGGCTGCAATGGTTTCAAAGTAGTTTTTGACCTCTGCCCTCTGTAGATTGTAGGCGTCCCGTCCCTCCACCAGGAAAAACGTACCAAAAACAAAGGGACGGCTGGCTGCCATCAGCACATTTCCCGGACGTTTACAGCCCCGGGAAAAAACCGTGATCTTTCCTCTTTCCCGGGTAAGGAGCACCAGCCGTTTGTCGGATTCACCAAAGGCCGATGCCCGAATCACCATTCCTGTCACCGAAATAATTTCACGCATCTATCCCTTCACATCCCCCGGATGATATCCGTAATTCTTCATATACAGTTCGCTGTCCCGCCATTCTTTGCGCACCTTCACCCAGAGCCTTAAGTTTACCTGGCCTTCCAGCATCTCTTCAATCTCTTTGCGGGCAGCCGTGCCGATTTTTTTCAGCATACTGCCGCCTTTTCCGATAATTATTCCCTTGTGGGAATCCCTCTCACAGATAATCGTTGCCTCAATATCGGTAATCCCGTTCTTTCTCTGCGTCATCTTCTCAATGGTCACGGCAATCCCATGGGGGATTTCATCGTCTAAAAGCCGCAGAGCCTTCTCCCGAATCAATTCAGCAGCAATCTGGCGCATGGGCTGGTCCGTTACCGTGTCCTCGTCATAAAACTGCGGCCCGTAGGGCAGGTACTTAAACAGCAATTCCGTGAGCAGATCCGTATTCTTCCCCGTCATCGCCGACAGGGGGACAATCTCTGCAAAATCACAGATATCCTTATAGGCGGCAATAAAGGTCAGGATTTCTTCCTGCTTTTTTACCGTGTCAATCTTATTAATCACCAGAATCACCGGCGATTTTACCTTATTTAACTGTTCGGCAATGTGTTTTTCCCCTGCGCCGATAAAGGTGGTCGGCTCTACCAGCCACAGCACCACATCCACCTCGTTTAAGCTGTGTTCGGCCACATTGACCATGTATTCCCCAAGTTTATTTTTTGCCTTGTGGATTCCCGGCGTATCCAGGAAGATAATCTGCCCGCGCTCGTCCGTATAGACGGTCTGAATCCGGTTCCTGGTCGTCTGGGGCTTACTGGACGTAATGGCTATCTTCTGCCCGATAAGCTGGTTCATCAGGGTGGACTTGCCTACATTGGGCCTTCCGATTAGGGCTGCAAAACCGGACTTCTTCTGTTTATTTTCCATAATTTCCTCCACTCCGTGCACGCTTTGGCGCATTTCCTCCTGACCTTTCCCTATCCGTGGAACAGGTTTTCCACACGCCCAAACATCCCGGCCTGTGCTTTAACCTGCTCTTCATTGCCGATAACGCAGAGGGCATTGCTTGCGAGAAGTTCCTGAATCAGCGGTGCCAGGCGGCGGATATCTTCGGGATCTGCCGAGAGAATCTCTTCCCTTTCTTTTTGCAGCATTTCCCTGGTTACGCCCGAAATCCAGGCCGAAAGTCCGCGTGCACCCTTAATCGACGGCGTAAGGGGCGTGTCCAGTTCACTGATGGTTCCGATAATATATTTTGTCATATCCCGCTCACTGACATCGAAGTTTTTCAGATATTCAGGAATATGATTATAGGTTTCATTCGTTTCTTTTACATTCGGATCGCGGTAGGATACCAGATAGCCCTCCCCGCTCCGTCCAAATCCGCTCATGCACCCATAGGCACCGCCCTGAACCCGGAGATTAAGCCACAGGTAATCGTAGTTTAAGATCATCTTTAAGATCCGCAGGGTGCCCGTGTAGGCAAAGCCTCCCTTTCGGAAGTTTCCGCACCGCGCCACATAGTTTACCTGGGATGATGTTTTAAAGCCTTCATTCTGGTTCTGTGCAGAAAAAACAAAGGGATAGCGCTTACCGTCACTGTTTTTCAAGGCATCCGTAAGTTTCTTCATCGCCCCGGCAAGAAGGGCAAAGCCTTCCTCGTCCGCGGTATAGCTTACCAGCATATGGTCCAGGGTAAAGAGCCTGCTGCAGACGTCTTTTAACTTCTGCATCAGCGGCCCGCGGTTTTTGGGGTTCTCATAATCCCTGCAAATTTTTTCCAGAAAATGGAAGTATCCGATACCGCCGGTCAAATCATTATAGCTGGATGTCGGCGAAAAATAGGACGTTGCCCTGGCTACCGCTGCCGAGTGGGAGGCATTTTCCAGACGCATCCTGGCTCTGGATTTATTCTCTGCCAGGATTTCGCCCAGGCGCTTCTCATCGTCCAGCTTAGAAGACGTAAAAATTTCCTTAAATATCGAAAAAGCAAAATCAATCCTTGGATAAAGCACCTTGGCCTTTGCCGCAAATGCCCCGACAAATTTCTCCGGTTCTTTTAAATTCACATAAGAAGTCACGGAAAAGTCAATGCCGCCGCTGTTTAAATAAATCTCGCTTGCCAGCTCATTATAGCTGAAATGCTCGGTATCCACATAGCCCAGTACGGATTTTAAAAGACCCACATAGGGCAGATCTTCCTGGGCAATCCCATCGGTGGTAAACAAGAGGGTCAGATAGCCGATGCCGGAGGTAAAGAGGTTGGAGTGAATCACCTTTATCCTGTCAATCTCCTTCTCCTCGCCGTATAAGCCCTCGCCCTCGGTATCGATATCCTCCCGTTTCAGCATGGGAATCTTTAACAGATCCTCCTGCGGCGACGGGGTTTCCTGATATTCTTTTAACGCTTTTGTTTCCTTCTGCAAAAAGAGAAGTTCTTCTTCACTTAAAGAAGCCCGGTAGTCTTCGAGTTTCTTTGCCAGCTTCTGGTCTTCCTTTGCGGTAAGATTTTTCTGGGGAAGAAGAGTAATTACGGCTTCAAAGGGATTATCCAGCAGGTATTCGCGGATCAGCCCTTCAAAATAGCCCTCGCCCACCGCCTTCTTTAAAAAGTCAAAGGTTTCCTGGTATTCCAGGTGAAGCATCGGATCGCCGTCATAGAGCCAGCTGTCCATCGACCAAAGCCCGTACATCAGGCCCTTGGGTGCCGAACCGTAATCTGCCTCGCGATAGCGGAATTCATAGTAATTTAACCCCGCCAGCAGACTTTTCGCATCTATGCCCTGGTCGGCCAGCTTTCTGAGCGTCCCCTTGACGACGGCAAGAAACTCTGCTTTCTGTTCTTTTGCCGCATTCTTTGCCACCACGGAAAAATAGGGCTGTAAAATCCCGCTCTCATAACCGCCGAAGATATCATCGCCAATCCCCGCATCCAAAAGTGCCTGCTTTAACGGTGCTCCAGGCGCATCCAAAAGGGTGTATTCCAGAATCTGGAAGGCCACATAAAGTTTCGGATCCAGATCCGTTCCCACCACCGTATTGACGGAAAAATACGCCTGGTTTTCCTCCTCTTCATCTTCAGTAATGGAATAATAAGCTTCTTTTTCTCTCGGATGGGCAAAAGGCTTCTGGAACTGAATGGCAGAATCCACCGTCCTTTTCTCAAACCGGCCAAGATACTCCTTATCCAGCCATTCCAGCTTCTGCACAATATCCATATTTCCGTAGAGATAGATAAAGCTGTTGCTGGGATGATAATAGCTCTGGTGGAAACGTACAAAGTCCTCATAGGTCAGGTTGGGAATCTCTGCGGGATCTCCGCCGGACTCAAAGCCGTAGCAGGTATCCGGGAAGAGTTCATGCGTAATTAACCGATCCAGCAGGCTTTCCGGCGAAGAAAACGCCCCCTTCATCTCATTGTAGACCACACCGTTAATCGTCAGCGGCCCTTTTGTGTCTTCCAGTTCATAGTGCCAGCCTTCCTGCTGAAAGATTTTCGGTTCATGGTAAATATTCGGATAAAATACGGCGTCCAGATACACATTCATTAAATTCTGGAAATCTTTTTCATTACAGCTTGCCACAGGATAAACGGTCTTATCCGGATAGGTCATGGCATTTAAAAACGTGTTTAGCGAACCCTTCACCAACTCCACAAACGGGTCTTTCACCGGAAACTTTTCCGAACCGCATAACACACTGTGCTCTAAGATATGGGCAACCCCTGTGCTCGTGTCCGGCGGTGTGCGAAAGCCGATGGAAAAGACCTTATTTTCATCGTCATTAAGCATTAAAAATAACCTGGCCCCGGTCTTTTTATGCGAAAGAACAACGCCAAGGGAATTCATCTCCTTAATCTCTTTTTCCTTAACCAGCGTATACGCCGGCAGATTTTCCAATCCTGATTTTTTCATTCTTATGCCTTTCTTTATTGTTGCCTTTATTTATGATAGTGCACTCACTTGCGGGCGCATAAAGCTTGTTACGGTTCACACGTTCACAGTAACAAAAGTTTTACATGTTTCCCAAAAATTTATCCTTCAATATCGCCATGCCCTCCCTTACGCAAAGGTGCACGAATAATATCGGGTCGGAACTGGAGGCGACGCCGTAGAGATGCTCAAAGCCGCATTTTTCGCCAATCTTCATCGCCCGAAAAAGATGAAAGTTGCTGGTCAGCACGCCAATCTGCAGAGGTTTATCCGGCAAAAGTTCCTTTACCCCCGGATAGACCTGCATCAGGGCCTCTAAGTTTTGCCCCTGCCCGACGGCACCCTCCACGATCGCATAGCCGGGATCATAGCTGCGCTGACGGTTTAGCCCTCCCTGTGCTAAAAATTCACGGCTTTTTTCGGTGAGCTCACTGCGTCTGGTCTTTGGCGGACGGTAATCTTTTTCAATCATCGCCTGCTCTCTTTCTCCCTGACCGCCTGCAAATCCGCTAAACGGCAAATCATTATCCGCAGCTTTTTCTTTTTCTGCCGCTTCTTTTTCTAATTGCAGCAAAAACATGGAAAGTTCCATCCTTCTTCGGTTTTCATCCACCTGTTTTCGGCGCACGCTTTCCTTTTCTTCCTGCCGCTGTTCTTCGATAAGCGCCTTGCTAAACGCCATATTTTCTCTTGTGCTTGTGGACTGCCCTTCCAAAAGAATCTGTTCCGGGGCAATTCCATTATACTGTAAATATTCTGCCATCGCCTGGGCCTCCGTGGTGGGCTCATCCTTGCCCTGGCCGCCAGAGAGAATCAGCTTGGTTTCCGGATGCTCCTGGGCAAAACGAATGGCCTTGTCCAGACGGTGCTTTAAGGAAGCGCTGATATCGTCTTCCCGCACCTTGGCTCCCAGGACAATCAGATAATCCAGATGCTCCGGCGCGGTGCCAATCATCCCCCCGAAAATCAACATCTGGAGAATTACAAAAATCACCGCCCCCGCCGTACACAGGGTAACGACGGAAACCGGAACCCACAGCGGAACCTTATTTTTATGCTGGTGGTAATAATGGCTTCCCCGAAAAAGCAGGAAAAAGACAATAGCCAGCACCAGCCAAACCCACGCTGCCGAAGTTTTCACCCCGGAATATACCGAAATAATCCCAAAGTAAACCAGGCAGACCACCGACATCACTCCAAATATCACTGCCATCAATGATCACTTTCTTCCTTCCTGCGCAGCAAGTCGTAAGGCTCTGGTTCAGCCTCCAGTTCCACCCAGAGAATCTGGCGGGCATGAGGTGCACTTTCCCGGCTCTTCCCCTCTTCATCCCAGATTCCCTTGACCTTCACTTCCAGATTTCTGCCGTCCGGCTTCATCACCTCGATGGTTTCCCCCACCGTAAATTTATTCTTTTGTTCAATTCGGCAGCGCCCCTGTTCATCGACGGCTTCCACCGTCCCGAGATAGGTATAATTCTTAATATAGGTGCTGCTCTGGTAAATCTGCCCGTTTTCGCTTGGCTTTCCAAAGTAAAATCCGGTAGAGAATTCCCGGCAGGTGCATTTTCCGATTTCTTCCTTATACCAAGGGAGGTTTTTCTGATAGAGCGCTTCACTTTCCAGATAATCGTCTATGGCCTTCCGGTAGGTTCTTGCCACCGCTGCCACATAGAGCGCCGTCTTCATCCGCCCTTCGATTTTAAAGCTGTCAATCCCCGATTCCATCAGCTCGGGAATATGTTCAATCATACATAAATCGCGTGAGCTGAAGATAAATGTCCCCCGCGCATTCTCCTCCACCGGCATATATTCTCCCGGACGGCTCTCCTCCATCACCGCATACTTCCAGCGGCAGGGATGCGTACAGGAACCCTGGTTGGCGTCCCGCCCGACAAAATAGTTGCTTAAAAGGCAGCGCCCGGAATACGAGATACACATTGCACCGTGAATAAAGCTTTCAATCTCCATCTCTTCAGGAATATGACGACGGATTTCCCGGATTTCCTCTAGGGTCAGTTCCCTGGCCGACACCACGCGCTTGGCCCCAAGATTCCACCAGAACTGATAGGTTCCATAGTTTGTATTATTCGCCTGGGTGCTGATATGGATATCCATTTCAGGGAGTATGCGCCGGGCAAGGGCAAACACTCCGGGATCGGATATAATCAGAGCATCCGGAGGAAATGCCTTTAATTCGTGAAAATAAGCCTCCACACCCTCCAGATCCTCATTGTGCGCTAAAATATTTGCCGTAATATAGACCCTTACTCCCCGTTCATGGGCAAAGGCTATTCCCTCACGGATCTCTTCCATCGAAAAATTTTTTGCTTTCGCCCGCAGACCGAAGGCTTCGCCGCCAAGATAAACCGCATCGGCACCGTAAAGTACAGCTGTCTTTAAAACCTCCAGGCTCCCGGCCGGAATTAAAAGTTCAGGTTTTCTCATGTAGTTTTCCTTCTTAAATTATTCTCCTTAATCTAAACATCCGATTGCTTTGCACTCCGCGGATTTATCATGTTACTCTTCACCTATTTAAAGTAACTTCATCACTTCACCGCTTCACACTCACCGTAACCCCGTCACCTACGCTTAAAACTGCCGTTTCCAGCCCCTGGGTGTGCTTTAGGGTGAATAGATATTCCCGCATCCGGCGATGAATCGTCCTGTCCCGCCGCTCCACGGCAAACCTTGATTCCAGGATATTCCCGTCCTGAAGGACATTATCCGAAACCAGCATACCTCCCGGCGCAAGCAGTTTTAAAACCCCGGGCAGCCAGTGGATGTACTGCCCTTTTGCCGCATCCATAAAGATAAATTCATAGCTTTCTTCGGGCAATGTCGGAATAATCTCCCCTGCATCCCCCTCAATAAGATGAATCTGTGCTTCCCGCCCTGCCTCGGAAAAGTTTTTCCTTGCCTGGGGTATGCGCTTTTCATACTTTTCAATGGTAGTAATCTGCCCTCCCGCCGGCATAACCTCGGCCATCAAAAGGGCAGAATAACCCACGGCGGTTCCCACCTCCAGGATTTTTTCTGGCTTAACGGCTGCAATTAACGTTCTTAACAATGCCCCGGTTTCTTTGCGGATGATGGGAATCCTTTCCTCCCCTGCCCTTTTTTCAATCCGGGAAAGCAGAGGGCTTTTTTCCGGTTCAAGGGAAGCAATAAAATCAGCCAGCCTTTCTTTTTCTGTCACGAAGCGGTTTCTCCTTCTTCTGGTTTTACACTCAGTTCATCTAAGATCTCCCGGGAGGTCATCGCCGTATTTAACGTATAGCTTCCGGGATAAATCGTATAGTCATAGAAAATCGACTGCACCCAAAACGCATATTCATTGTGGATCAGCCCCTTTTCCTTCAGCATCTTTCCTACCTGGCGTCCGGTTGCATCTTCTTTCACTTCAATCGTTATCTCTGCCCCCGGTGCGGATGACACCGCTGTATCGGCAAAGATTTCGTAGCCGAAATTAAAACCGGCGTGCATCCCCTCATAGAGCACCAAAATCAGAAGTGCAGTGATAATTAATTTCAGGGAAACTTTGATAATTACACCGGTTACCCGGTTAATATCCTTTGCGGTATCATTTTCACTCATGCTCTCCTCCTGCGATACTAAACCGTCACTGTCCATGTCCATGCACAGCAGACGGCAATCATCCATGCAACGGAGTTAAACCTCCATAATAATCGGAAGGATCATCGGATTCCGCTTCATTCTCTTCCATAAAAAGTCACTGAGACTGTCTTTAATCACATTTTTAATCTTTCCCCAGTCACTTACATGGCGGTGCAGACAGTCGTCCACGGCTTCGTCAACCACGCGCTTAGCCTCTTCGAGAAGATCCTCCGACTCCCGCACATAGACAAATCCGCGGGATACGATGTCCGGCCCGGCTAAAAGCTGGTTGCTGTATTTTTCCAGGGTCAGCACAACGATAATTATGCCGTTCTGCGCCAGGTTCTGGCGATCTCTCAGGACGATATTTCCCACATCGCCCACACCAAGCCCGTCAACCAATATCGCCCCCGCCTGGACGTGCCCGGTTACTTCGCCCTTTTCCTGGCTCAGTTCCAGGACGTCGCCGGAATTAATCATCAGGACATTTTCTTTGGGAATTCCCACATCACGGGCCAGTGACGCCTGCGTCATGCGATGACGGTATTCCCCGTGAATGGGCACGGAATATTTCGGGTGAACCAGCGAGTAAATCAGCTTGATTTCCTCCTGGCAGGCATGTCCGGATACATGGGTATCCTGGAAAATCACCTCAGCTCCCTTCATCGAAAGTTCGTTAATCACTTTTGCCACGGCCTTTTCATTCCCTGGAATCGGCGTGGAACTTAGGATAATCACATCGTTTGGCGTAATGGAAACCTTTTTGTGAATCGAAGAGGCCATCCTTGAGAGCGCCGCCATGGATTCTCCCTGGCTTCCCGTGGTAATCAGCACCGTTTTCTCCGGCGGATAGTTTTTAAGCTGTTCTATATCAATTAACGTCCCTTCAGGAATCTTAATATAGCCCAGTTCGCTGGCTGTGCCGATAACATTGACCATGCTCCGGCCCTCAACCACACATTTTCTTCCATATTTATAGGCAGAATTAATAATCTGCTGCACCCTGTCCACATTAGAGGCAAAGGTC
>ERZ808037.928-NODE-928-length-22556-cov-4.154811_pt1 | contig 22556 bp, 14 predicted proteins | sample MGYA00380190_ERZ808037 | MGnify/ENA primary metagenome ERZ808037 (study PRJEB31490, sample SAMN06133399) | mouse gut metagenome | isolation source: J9 | host: mice | place: China: Chengdu | collected 2015-05 ... | reverse complement strand
ACTGCGGCACCGGCTCCTTGGGACAAACCGGCAGTGTCGGAGAAGTGTCCGCAAACTGCGGCAGTGTCACGGGAGTCTCCGACAGCGCTCCGGAGATTTCCGGCAGCTCCCATAGGCAGCGTAACGTGCTAAGCGCTCCCTCCGGCCATTGGTATATCTGCCGGGACGCCATCACTCTGGAAAAAGTTGCCCGAAAACCTGACATTTACACGCTGCCGCAGGAAGACGACGGCGAGTATGTGGCAAACTGGTTCGACCACATAGAGACCGTGGCCAGCGACGCGCCCGTGGAATTTTCCGAAAAGCATTATTCCGTGTGCGATACCTTAAACGATATCATGGCAAACGACGAGGCTTTCCGAATTCTCTCCAACGCCATGTATTCCATGACCGGCATGAAAATGAAAAAATCCATGATGGCTATGATGGGCGGCAAGACTTTGCAGGAGCTTACCTCCATGATGAGCTCCATGGGCGGCCCGGATACCGGAAAAAAAGTACCCGGGAATGCCATGCAGATCCTTAATTCCGAGCTGAATCGGATCTCCAAGAAATAAGAACCAGAAATTCATGAGCAAACAACGGCACCGCAGCCAGAAGACTTAGGCGCAGCCACTCACTGCCGGAAAGATGAGAAGTGCCGAAGGCCCGAATCAAAAAGGGAATTTCCGTCACGGCAAACTGCAGGCAGAAGCCTAACAGGCAGGCAGCAATCATCAGCTTGTTCTCCAAATGATTCATACCGAACACCGACCTTTCTGTGTCCCGCATACCTATGGCATGGAACAGCTGGGAGATTCCCAACACCGTAAAGGCATACGTCTGCGCCTTGGACAGCACCATCGGATTTCCCAGCAAGCGGGAAATTCCCTCGGGAGTAAGCGCTTGGCCGTTTGCCTTGAGCAAAGCACAAGCCGGCATCAAAAAGGCAGTGAGACTGATGGCCGCAATCAGCACACCATAAAAACAGGTACAGGCAAAGCCTCCTCTGGCAAACAGGCTTTCCTGTGCCTTTCTGGGCTGCTGTCTCATAAGACTTTTTCCGTCGTTTTTATCTATCCCCAGCGCCAGCGCAGGGAGAGAATCGGTAATCAGGTTAATCCACAATATATGGCTGGATTTCAATGGGGAAGCAAGTCCGCAGAGCACTGCCACAAACATGGTAATGATCTCCCCCAAATTGGAGGACAGCAGGAATATCACCGACTTGCGTATATTTTCGTATACTCCCCGGCCTTCTTCTATGGCTCTCCGAATGGTGGCAAAATTATCATCGGTCAAAATCATATCCGCCGCCTGCCTTGCCACATCCGTTCCGTTCATCCCCATAGCAATCCCGATATCCGCTTCCTTTAGAGAGGGGGCGTCATTGACCCCGTCTCCGGTCATGGCTACAATCTCCCCTCTCTTTTGGAAACCGTCCACGATCCGTACCTTCTGTGCGGGGGAAACTCTGGCAAAAACTCTGGTATTCTGCAGTCTTCCCACCAGCTCATTCTCCGAAAGACGGGACAATTCTTCTCCGGTCATACACTGTTCCCTGTTCTCCACAATTCCCAGCTGCCTGCCGATGGCGAAAGCCGTGTCCACATGATCTCCGGTAATCATTACCGTAGTGACGCCCGCCTCCTTAAAATCTGCCACCGCTCCCGCCGCTTCCGGTCGGGCAGGGTCGCGCATTCCCACCAACCCCAACAGCACCAAGCCCTCTTCCCTTGCTTCCTTTGCGTTCCTCCGCATAGCGATTGCCAGAGTGCGCAGCGCCTCCTCCGACATTTCCCTGACCGCAGCCTGAAGCTGTCGGATATGCTGTTCCCCAATGCGGACAATTCCCCGCGGAGTCCAGATTTCCGTACATCGTTTCCACACCTCGTCGGGCGCCCCTTTGGTAAAACTGATATTTCGATAGGGTTCATATCCCGCCGCCCGCAGTTCCCCTCCCGAGGAAGCCGATACTCTGTGTAATGTAGTCATCATCTTTCTGTCGGAGTCGAAAGCCAGCTCCCCGATCCGGGGCATCCGCCGCTCCATGGTTTCCTTGCTGAGTCCTGCCTTATAAGCCATATCCAAAAGCGCCAGTTCCGTGGGATCCCCCATCCCCGACTCCGGTCCCAGCGAAGCGTCATTGCAGAGCACCATTCCCTGAAAGAATTCGGGACAGGAATCCGGTGACACCTCCGATGCGTCCATACATTTTCCCCCTATGGCCACCCGCTCCACGGTCATGCGGTTCTGAGTCAAAGTGCCTGTTTTGTCGGAGCAGACCACACTCACGGCGCCCAAGGTTTCCACCGACGGCAGCCGCCTGACGATAGTGTTGACCTTTACCATCTTCGTCACACTGAGGGCAAGGCAAATAGTCACCACCGCAGGCAGCCCCTCCGGCACGGCGGCCACCGCCAGAGAAATGGCCGTAATCAGCATCTCCCCCACATTGCGCCGTTGCAATACCGCCAAGCCGAACAGAGCCGCACAGAGGAGCAGTGACAGCATACTAAGGATTTTCCCCAGCTCTCCCAGCCGCTTCTGCAAAGGCGTCATTTCCTCCTTCGCCTTTGTGATCATCTCCGCAATCTGTCCCAGTTCCGTCTCCATTCCCACGGCCGAGACGATACCCTCCCCTCTGCCGTAGGTCACTATGGTGGACATATAGGCCATATTATGCCTGTCTCCCAGAGGCAGATGCTCCCCGCGCCTCCCCACAAAAGCCGCATCCTTCTCCACGGGAAGGGATTCCCCTGTGAGGGCGGATTCCTCCACCTTTAAATTTGCCGTGGTCAAAAGTCTCAGATCCGCCGGAATCTGGCAGCCTGCCTCCAAACAGACAATATCTCCCCTTACCAGTTCCGCAGCGGGAATTTCCTTTCGTTTTCCCTCCCGCAGCACCACCGCCTTGGGGCTGGTCAGCTTTTTTAAAGACTCCAGCGCCTTCCTTGCCTTTCCCTCCTGAAGCATCCCCACAACGGCGTTCATGCAGACTACAACTGCAATAATGACGGCGTCGCTTATCTCGTGGAGCAGCACGGAAACCACTGCCGCCACAATGAGTACATAAATCAAGGGATCGTTCAGCTGCTCAAAAAAAGACTCGAAAACTGTCTTTTTCCGCTCTCCTTTCATCTCGTTTCTGCCGTCCCTCGCAAGTCTGGCAGCGGCCTCCTTCTCCGTCAGGCCATGTTCCGGATTACTTTCCAGTTGTAGTAAGGTTTCCTGTATGCTGCATTGTTCAAACATGAAAAATCCCTCCCGAAGCTTGTTTGCTTATGCATTCTATGCTTTCGGGAGGGAAAGTAGTCCAAGTTTTATTATATTTATACCCAATCTATATGATCAAAATCATAGTTCAGGCTTTTCTCAGCCGGAACATATCCGTCAAATTCTTTAACATCTTAGTCTGAGCGCTGAGCTCCTCACTGGTTGCCGCGCTTTCCTCCGCAATGGCGGAATTGGTCTGAACCACGGAAGAAATCTGGCTGATTTGTTCCTGTATATCCGAAACCGCAGCCGCCTGCACACGGGAATCCTCCGCTATCTGATTGGTAGTGTCCATGACTTTGTTGGCGCCTGTCACAATTTCTTCCAGCTGTGAAGCCATCTGTCCGGCAATCATGGAGCCGTGCTCCACTTTCCGGATAGAACTCTCAATCAACTCCGTGGTTGTTTTTGATGCTTCCGCGCTCTGGCCTGCCAGTTCACGCACCTCTTCTGCCACAACGGCAAACCCCTTGCCGGATTCCCCTGCTCTTGCCGCCTCTACCGCCGCGTTCAGTGCAAGGATATTAGTCTGTGACGCAATGTTTTCAATGGTTTTGATAATTTTACTGATTTCGTTGGAGCTGCTGTTAATTTCCTGCATCGCATCGATCATTTCCTGCATCTTCTGATTGCTCTCTAAAATCTGCGTGCCCACCGTCTCAACGATTTGGCTGGCCTGCTGTGCATTTTCCGCCGACTGAGAAATACGCTGGGATATTTCACGTACATTCATTTCCAGCCCCTCTACCGTACTTGCCTGCTCCACAGAGCCCTGACTCAAGGATTGAGCCCCCACCGACATCTGATCCGCGCCGTTGGAAACATAATCGGTGCTCTCCATAATCTGTGACATGGTGCCGTTCAGCTTTTTGAGGATCTCATCCAAAGATTCTTTGATGGACACAAAATCCCCCACATAATCCTGTGTTGCCTCCACGGACAGATTTCCGTCCGAGATTGCCTCCAGCACATTCGATATTTCACCTATGTACCCCTTCAGGTTGCTTGTCATGCTCTGGAAAATCCGCGTCAGGCAGCCGATTTCATCATTGGAACGGATAGAAATCGTTACAGCCTTATCATCTTTCAGCCCCAACTCCCCACGCTCCATCTTCTGTGCCAGACCGGTAAGCTTTGCAAGAGGCCCTGAGACGGAGTTCATAATATACAGGGACATTATCAGAATACTCAAAATCACTGCAACAGCGCCGACCACACACGCCATCTTTACCGTTTCATTTATCTGCCCCACCGCTGTTTCCATAGATATACCGGCAAAAATCAAACCGTTGATCTGGCCGTTTTCGTCCCTTGTAGGCATATAAGAGCAAATATGTTCCACTCCTAAGATTTCCGCTTTTCCGACATATTCCTCTCCCCGCTCCAGCACAATGGCAGCCAGCTCGCCGGAAAGCTTTGTGCCTACTACCCTTGACCCGTTTTGCTGAATGGTGGTGTAAGCTCTTTCATCCCCTTCAAAGATCGTAAACTCACAATGGGTCTTTTCCTTTAATTCATCCAGCACTACATTCCTGTCTTCCGGCCCTACATAACCGTCCAACTCATACGCCAGTATATTGACCGCGTTTACACACTGTTCCTCCAGCAGACTCATGGCAAGATTATAGAACATAGTAATGCACAAAGAAACAACAAACAACATGCTGGTAATCAGCAGACAGGTCATCAAAGCGTTAATCCTGCGTCCTAAATGTTTTACTCTTCCGTTCTTCATTTTATACCTCCTTGCATGCTTCATAAGAGGGTGTGTAAACACCCTCTTTGCACATTGATCAATATTTGAAAGTTTACTTTCAAACTTTCATACATGCCGACGCAGTCGGCACAAACAGTCAGCATCCCCACTGCAGGCAACAAGACATCAAGCTTGCAGCGTTGCAGAGCACAATGCATCCGCAAGACGCTATGGTATGTGTCCCTCGCGGCATTCCCAAAATGTCTGCTTCGCAGCCGCTTGGCTCATTGCCCGCGGGAATCAACTCCACTTACCGATAGAATTTTTAGGACAAAATCCGGTAACACAATTTTATAAAAAAACAGTGCAAAATGCAAGGCTAATTTTACACTGTTTTCTCATGCATATCAATCCGTTATTCCGTCATTATTCCTCTATCGGGAACAGCTCACGTTCTTCCTCGGACCATTCGATTTCTCCGCCGTCAATATGGACATGCCACTGCGCACCGGAAAGAAGATCCGTTATTTCCCCCAGACATTTCAGCCACCAGTCAGCCACCCGAAAGACAGAATTTATGTTGTTATCATCGTTCATAGGCGGCAGCTTTGCAGCTCCGCTGAAAATAATATAACTGTCACTCTGTTCGCTGCACTCCTCCGGATCATAGATGCAAAAGCCATGAAATCCTCAGGAACTCCCCAAAAGTAATTTCGTATAGTCTTCCTTGGGATGATTAAAAATCTCTTCCGTTTCCCCGCTCTCAATAATCCTGCCGTCCTTCATCACCATAATCCGGTCGCACATCCGGTAAACCACATTGATATCATGGGAAATAAACAGGTAGGACAGGTGCATCTCCTGCTGAAGCTTCTGCATCAGCTCCATGATTTGTGCCTGTATGGTGACATCCAGTGCCGATACCGGCTCGTCCGCCACAATCATGCCGGGATGGGTAATCAGCGCCTGACCGATGCTGACCCGCTGTCTCTGACCGCCGGAAAGCTGAGAAGGTTTTCTGTGAAAATATTTGTCCTCCATTCCCACCTTGTGAAGCATATCATACGCCGCTGTCTCCATGTCTTCCCTCGACATAGCCTGAGATTTGTCCAAAGCCGCTCTTGCCCGCAGAGGCTCTGTCAACAGCCACCCGATGGTTTTGGAGGGGTTTAAGCTGCTATAGGGATCCTGAAAAATCATCTGAGGGCGTATAGAAGTGTGGATAATCTCCCCCTCTATCTCCCTGTTCATCCCCAGTATCGCCTTGGACAGGGATGTTTTGCCGCATCCGCTTTCTCCCACCAGTCCAAGGCTTTCTCCGGAGTATAGTTCAAATTCCGCTCCTGCCACAACGCACTGCTTTTTCTTGCGGGCAAACAAGCTGTTATTGCCGTCCTTATAGAAAACCGATAGATTTTTCACCTGAAGAATCGACTTTTTTTCCGCCCCACCCCTCTGAACCGAATTCCCTCCAAGTCCGTCTTCCGTCCGGCTTCCCATGGATAAATTCTCTTTTTCCGACAGAGAATCCCATGCCCTTGCGGACTTCATACGGGAAGGCACCGCCTCTATCAGTCTCTTGGTATACATCTCTTTCGGATTCTGAAAAACAGCGTCGGTCTCCCCTTGCTCCACCACCTGACCGTCCTTCATAACGGCAATGCGATTACAAAGCCTTCTCGCCAGATTCAGATCATGTGTGATAAAGAGCATGGCGTTATTCTGTTTCCGGTTGATTTCCCGGAGCAGTTCTATTATCTGATTTTGAATGGTAACGTCAAGAGCTGTCGTAGGCTCATCCGCCACAATCAGTCTTGGATGCAGAATCACGGCCATTGCAATCATGACTCTCTGGCGCATACCGCCCGAGAGCTGATGGGGATAGCAGGAATAGATTTTCTCCACGTCTTTCAGCCCAACCGATTGAAATGCTTCCAGCACCTTCCGCTTCATTTCCTCCGCCTTCAGCTCCGTGTGCAGACGAAGCATTTCCTCCACCTGCCTGCCCACTCTCTGGGTAGGATTCAAGGAAGTCATGGGTTCCTGAAATACCATGGACATCCGGGCGCCCTGATATTTTCTGTAAAGCATTTTGTCACAAGGCCGACCGGCTTCCCGCAGTACCACATCGTCAAAGAGCACACGGCCGGAAGTAATCCGTGCCGAATCGGACACCAGCCCCATCAGCGTCAGCGCCGTCACGGACTTACCCGATCCTGATTCCCCTACGACCCCCAGTACCTCCCCGTCCGTAAGGTCGAGGCTCACATGCTTGACTGCCTCCGTATCGTCAAACGCCACGGAGAGATCTTCTATCTTAATCATCGCTACCTCTCATTCCGCCGCGGAAGCGGCACTATGCCAAAACTGCGGCTTCCAGACCCTCGGCGCTAATGCCGTTCCCACGCATTAGCTTCTAACCTCCGTGCCGCAGCTCCGCTGCGACTTAAAAATTGCTTTAGCAGTTTGGGAAATGTCCTTTTTCACACTAACTCCTTCGCCGGATTCCTTCGCTGAACAGTGCAAATCCCAGCACCACCCACACTATGGAAAGCCCCGGAGCCAGCGCATACCAAGGAGCTGTACGCAGATATCCCTGAGCATCCGAAAGCATCTTTCCCAGACTGGCATCGGGCGGCTGTACGCCGATCCCCAGATAACTCATACCGGATTCGGCTAGAATGGCATTGTTAAATCCGATCATTACCGAGACCCAGAATACCGAAAAAATATTCGGAAGAATGTGCACAAACAAAATGCGCATCCTGCCCACTCCCATCAGTCTGGCTCTCCTGATATAGTCCGCATCCCGCAGACGTATAAACTCGCTGCGGACAATCCGGATATAACTAGGCACAAAAACAATACCTAAAGACAAAATCACATTCTGATTGCCGCTTCCCAAAATGCTGATAATAACCAAGGTCAATAGAATGCTTGGGAATCCATTGACCGCATCCGTCACACGCATTACGACTTCGTCCAGTACACCGCCGAAATACCCCGTCAAAGCCCCTAAAAGAATACCCGCTGATCCGGAAAACAAGACCACAAGGCTGCTGATGACCACCGTGGTTCCCATCCCTTCCATCACCCGTGAGAAAATGTCCCGCCCGAAATTGTCCGTTCCGAAAATATGCCGGAGGGAAGGAGCGTTGAATTTTTCCGCAGCGGACATGGCGGTGGTACTGTAAGGAGTCCAAAAGATCCCCACAATTCCCAACAGCAAAGCAAAGCCTGTCATAAACAGGCCCGCCGCCAAATATTTATTCCATTTCATGCTTTGTTTTCTCATATCGCCCCTCATTTCTACACTGGTACTCCATCCCGTCAGAAACGGAAGTCCGGACGGAGTATTAGAGCGTGTTTGCAAAATGCTTTCCACGAGGTGTTCGTCATCTTTTATTTTTCACTGATTCTGGGGTCAATCACCCGGTAGAGGATATCCACCAGAAAATAGACGAAAATGACCACAAAAGTAATATACAATATCAATATCTCCACCACGGGAAAGTCTCTGGTGGAAATAGAACTTATCAGCAGCCTGCCGATACCGGGCAGACCAAAGACCTGCTCTATCACAATACTTCCCGCCACGATTTCCGCAATAATCATGCCCAGAAAAGTAATCACCGGCATCATGGCATTGCGCAGAACATGACCGTACATCACACGCCGTCTGGTGCATCCCTTGCTGTATGCGGTGCGGACATAGTCAGCCCCCATCTCCGTCAGCATGGAATTTCGTAAAAAACGGGCGGTCATAGCAATTTTAGGAATTGCTATGGACAACGCCGGGAACAACAGGTACTTTAAAAATCCCGCAAAATCCTGACGATAACTTATGTAACTGCCGGGAGCAAACAGTTTCAATACTATTCCAAACAAATATGTCACAAGTATGCCCAGAAAAAAGGATGGAACCGCCATTGCGGTCTGCGTTACCACCCCCAGCGCCGCATCCAAAAAACGGCTGCTGCTTCTCGCCCAAAGCACCCCCAGAGGGATGGATACCGATACGATCAACACCAGCGAAACAGCCGCCAGCCACAACGTCACGGGCAGCTTATCACCGATCAGCTCAGCTACCGGCATCATTTCATTCATATTTTTGGAATAGCGGTAGCTCTCTCCCAGATCTCCCTGAAGTACATCCGTCATCCAGTTAAAATACCGCTGTACGGGCGGTTTGTTCAGTCCCAGTTCTTCCCGAAGCTGCTCCTCCCTCTCAGGAGTCGCCTCCGTACCCAGTATAGATGTCACCACATCACCGGGAATAATCTGAAAAGCGAGGAAGGCGGCTACGGAAACCAAGAACAATGTCATAATGAGAGTTATTAATTTTTTTATAAAATATTTCATGCAGCCGCCACCTCCTCTTTTCCGTTTCTAAATCTAAAATAAGTATTGCCTGTTACACGGAATCCCAAGTCAAGATGAAAAACGCCTGTTTTTGGCGTTTTTATAACTGTTTTAACAGTTTGGGAGACTTAGTACTTCTCCGCGAAGCCGCCTTTGCTGCGAGTGAAAATTGCCAAATTGTGAAATGCCCCTTTTCACACTTTCAAACATGCCGACGCAGTCGGCACAAACAATTTATGAATTGGTGCAAGGCCGGAAGAACGCTGCTCTTGCGTTCTTCTAACTGCTTTAGCAGTTTGGGGAGAAGCTCTGCGGAATCTCAAATCCGTGGGAAAAACGCCCGTTTTTGGCGTTTTTCGGCGTGAAACATAGTACTTCTCCGCGAAATGCCCTTTGGCATGAGCGGCTAGAAGTACTTTTCACGCTATTCCGTCCAGAAAACCGTGCTCATGTCTTGAACATAGACAGGATAGAACTTATAGCCGCTGAGCTTTTTATTGATTGCCGTCATATTGGCAGGAACCTGAAGGAAAGCGCTTCCCGCCTCCTCGCAGAGAATCCGCTGAAGCTTTGCATATGCCTCAATTTTCGCCTGTACGTCGAGAGTCGCCTGCGCACTCAGGTAAAGCTCATCATATTCCGTGCTGGCAAAGTTGATAAAGTTCTTTTTGGAGTCCGTCTGGAATCTGTTCAGCAGATAACCGGGAGTCGTATCGCAGGTAATGCCGCTGATAGTGGCCTGATATTGACGTCCGTTGTAAATCTCATCCAGCCATGTACTCCACTCCACCGCTTTAATGGTAGCGTTAATCCCAGCCTCTTTCAGCTGCTCCACCACGACTTCGCCGGTCTGCATATGGAACTCATAATTGGAAGGAATGGCAATTTCCAGATCTAACCCGTTTCCGTATCCCGCATCGGCCAGCAGCTCCTTTGCTTTCTCCACATTTGCCGTGGTACCGTACACATCGTTTAAGTCCACATAATTGTCTTTCAATGTGGGAAGCATGGCCGAACTGATCACAGTTCCGTTTCCGCCGCCTACGAACTCGTTGACCATATCCTTGTCAAGGGCATAACAGATCGCCTGACGCACTCGCACATCATTCAGAGGCGCCTCCGCGTTATTTAAAAATAACGCCTGTACCACGTTGGACGGGGAAGCCGCTACATTAAAACTTTCCTGAAGCTCCTGTGCCTGCGAATCTGTCAGATAGGCATAAATGTCGATAGTACCGCCCTGCAGCTCCAGCACAGCGGAATCCGGACTGTTTACGATCTTAAAATTGACCTCATCCAGATAAGGCAGACCCGCCTGCCAATAGTCCGGATTTTTCTTCAGCACAATCCCCACCTGAGGCGTATAGGAGACATAAGAAAACGGCCCCGTACCAATGGGATCCGCCGCCTCGTCTTCCCCGCTTCCCACGGGAATGATTGCCGCCACAAAGCTGTATATCAGCTCCGTATTTGCGCTTTCCACTGTTACCTGAACCGTCTTTTCATCCAATATATCTACAGCCTGAATCGTTTTCAGTGTGGAAATGAGGGGCGTGCCGTCCAGAAGTCCCGATACTCTCTCCAGAGAGTACTTAACATCCTCACATGTCACAACATTACCATTATGGAACTTTACGTTATCCCGCAAGGTAAAGGTATATACCAAACCGTCCTCGGAAATCGTATAGTCACTTGCCACCGCATTGATCAGGTTGCCGTTTTCATCAGGCTTTACCAAGCCTTCAAAAATGTTAAACAAGATTTCTTTCGTTCCTGCCGCCGTTGCTTTATGAGGGTCAAGACTGTCAATATCCTGTTGTATGCCTACAACAACGGAGCCGCCGTAAACGGGCTCCATAGAGGAATTATCCCCCGAAGACTCTCCTGTGCCGTCCGAGCCGCATCCGCCCAGTACAGCCATTGTCAGAAGTGCCGTTAAAAGTAAACCTGTGAGTTTCTTTTTTCCATGAAAATGAATTTTCATCGCGCTCTTCTCCTCTTCGATCAATAAACCTCTCACTATTCAATTGTCCCCATCATTGTACCATAGAATACTCCGATTGCAAGTAAATTCTTGCCAAAATCCCCATTGTATCCATAAAAAAACACGCCGATGCTGTCATCGGCGCAATATCGTATCCTTAAAAAAACCCCCCGGTGCTGCCATCGGCGTAATATTGTATCCTAAAAAAACACCCCGATGTTTCCATCGGGGTAATGTGGATTTGAGATTCCGCAAAATAGAATCATGAAACATAATGGATTTACATTTTAAAGAAATTCATATCTTCGTTTAAGCCGCCGGAAATTTGTTTCAGTCTGGAAGCTTCTTCCGCTATCATATTGAATGTGGCGTTCAATTCCTCCATGGAAGCGGCAGTCTCTTGCGCAGATGCCGCATTCTCTTCCGAAATGGCGGACAAATTGGAAATCACATCAATAACCTGTGTTCTGGAGCTGTCCGCGGCATCGGCACTCAGGCGGATCTCCTCCGTTCCCTCTTTGGAGACATGGATGCCGTTGCTCACATCATTGAACCGGTTCTTGGTATCGTCCAGCTTCTCCTGCTGCTCCTTCATCAAGACTTCCGCACTCTTCATCTCATCCACAGTCTTCTGGGCTTCTTTCTGTAACGTGGAGATGATATTCTGTATCTCAATCGTAGCGTCATTGGATTGAACGGAAAGCTTCTGGATTTCCGTAGCAACCACGGCAAAGCCCCTTCCCGCTTCTCCGGCTCTCGCCGCCTCAATGGACGCGTTTAAGGATAACAGGCTTGTCTGGGAAGCAATGGAAGTAATCAGCTCCGTTGCCTCACCGATCTTCTGTACGGACTCGTTGGTCAGCTGTATCTGCCGGGCAATGCCGTTCAGCGCCGCAACCGTTTTATCGTTGGAATCACTGAGTAAATGCATGGTTTCCATGGCTTTATCCCCCGCGTCACTCATGGAAACGGATACGGCAGACTGCCTTCCCACACAGCTTACAATACTTTCGATCTGGCTTCCCACCTCCACGATCCGGCCGGAAGCATGTTCAATCTCTTCGGCCTGAGACACGGCGCCTCTGGAAATTTCGTCAACCGCCCGACTGATCTCATCCGTGGCATTACTGCACTGCCCTGCCATCTCATCCATGGACTTACCGGCCTCGTCAAGCTTGCCTGCGGAAACCTGAAGATGACCTACAATATCCCTGAGCTTTACAATCAAACCGCTCAGCGCATCCCCCATAGCTCCCAGTTCGTCATTGCGCTTCCGGATGGAGGAATCTACCTCAACGTTCAAATTACCGGTTGCCAACTGCTCCAGTGCATTCTTGGTTTTAATCAGACACTTGGCAATCGTATTTGCTACAAAATATCCTACAATTATGAATGCAATGCTCAAAACTACAGCGAGGATAATAATATTGGATACTTTTGAATTGATAAACTGGTCTATTTCGACTCTGGGCTTACCTGCAAACACAATACCGACAATCGATCCGTCCGGATTCTTCAAGGGCACATAACATGCCGCATAATCCGCATTGTTAATCATTATATGGGTAGCGGTATAGACTTCCCCTCTCTGTATCTTTTCCCATACTGCATCGGACACATTCGTGCCGATAATTCTTTCTCCGGTAGTTATATCCGTCAGGGTAGTCATAACGCGGGTAGGGCCGAAGCACACTGTAACCGCCGCATCGGAACCGGTGACATAATTGTCCAGCTCCGCCATCTCTTCTGTCAGATTCACTTCCCCTTTATAGAAAATATTATTTTCAAAGTGGTAATCTCCGTCCATGTTACTATAACCTGCCATGGTGGCTTCCGCCAACATGCTCAGACCGGTCAGCACTTCTGTCTCCAGCCCGCTTACCAGACCGGATCGCGCAAACAGTGTAAGAACAATTGCAATGGCCAGCGCGGGAACTATCGACTGTGAAATCAGCAGCAGTCTGATTCCCGTCTTTTTCTTTGTTTCGTTTTGCGGCGAAGCTGCCTGTGTTGCCGTGGATACATTTTTTTCCTGAATGTCCATTTCACGAATACCTCCCTTGTATATTTTTCCTGCGTTCCTGCCGAAAAATCCCCTCTCCTGCCCCCTGCACGAAATATTTTTGTGTTCTTTGCTTTTTGTGCTGCGTCAAGCCTTCCGATGACGCAGACGGGCATTTCGACAAGTCATTGCCATGAATTTTATTGCTCAGCCGTTCTCTACCCCTTCAACACAGTTATGCATAAGCATGGCAATGGTCATGGGCCCCACCCCTCCGGGAACAGGTGTAATCGCCGAAGTATGAGGAGCTACCTCTTCAAAGTCCACGTCACCGCAAAGCTTATTGTTTTCATTCCTATGGATTCCCACATCTATGACAACCGCACCCTCCTTGATATAGCTTGCATCTACAAACTTCGGCTTCCCCAAAGCTGCCACAAGGATATCGGCCCGTTTAGTGATTTCTTTTAGATTCTTGGTACGTGAATGACAGACTGTGACCGTACCGTTTTCCCGAAGCAAAAGCATGGCCATGGGTTTCCCCACAATATTACTTCTCCCCAGCACCACACATTCCTTACCCTCTATTTCAATGCCCGACCTCTTTAAAAGCTGAATCACGCCGGCAGGCGTGCAAGAGACATATCCGGGCCTTCCGATACTCAGATTCCCCACATTTACAGGATGAAAACCGTCCACATCCTTGGCGGGGTCGATGGCCAGAAGTATTTTTTCCTCATTAATCTGTTTCGGCAGCGGCAGCTGTACTAAGATGCCGTTTACTTCCTCTTTTGCATTCAGCTCACCGATAAGCTTCAAAAGCTCTTCCTCGGTGGTTTCCTCCGGCAGCTCATAGGACAAGGATTGGATGCCTATGTATGCACATGCTTTTATCTTATTGTTGACATACACACCGGATGCGGGATCATTTCCCACCTGAATCACTGCCAGATAAATTTCCGTTCCCTGTGTTTTCAGTTTCTCAACTTTTTCCTTTAATTCATCTTTAATCTGCTGCGATATTGCTTTTCCGTCAATCAGTTGATACATTAGAATTTCCTCCTGAATGTTTGTGACAGTTTTCTATGTTATATATTAACTGAATATTCTGTTTTTTGCAACCCCAGAGAACTGTTTTCTATTAATTTTCGTTACCTCCGGTTTCTTTTCACACCTGCGCCACCGCAAGGCGTTTTCACGCGCTTTTGCGTGATCAAACCAAAACGGTCAGAAGTTCTTCCCGCAGCATTACACATACATGACCTCCGGTCGACATGCACAAAATTTTTCCGACACGGCAAATTTCGTGTTTTATGAGAAAAAGCAGCGGCGCGGCAGCCGATATCCTATTATATAGAACCTTGTCTTTATTTTCCATCCGTATGACATGGTTCGCACTTTTTCCGGCATATTTTGCAGTCACGGGGAATAGAATCGCCCAAAACGTCAAACGGGGCGGATGAGCCAAAACAGCCCAAATCCGCCCCTTTTCGTTTTCCATAAACAATGTGCCGGAAGCATACGAATCAATATACATATACCCTCCGTCCCGTAATTTCCTCATAACACTCCAATATACCGTCCAATGGCACACACCAATATCTCATAGGTTCGGTGGAATATGCATATGCCATGGAAATCAAGTTTCCCCTCCCGTCCAATATGGCCGAACCGGAATCTCCGTGTTCCAGTTCCACCGTCACTTCCGTGTGGTCCTTTCTGTCATACCACTCGAAAATCTGCTTTACCTTAATCAGGTTTCCGGTAGTCACATGGAGAATGCCTCCTTCCCTGTCCACTCTCTCCAAGCCCAGCTCCACCATTTGGTCGTCCAGCCTGTTCCAATAGGACTTGTCAATATGTACCGTCATCAATTGTTCCTGAAGCTCCTCCGGAAGATTCTCCCTCTTCACGGTAACAACGCCCACATCATACACTTCGCTGCTGCCCAGATGCACCCCTTTTACCTTGGTTCCGTCATAGAAAAACACGTCCCAATCGTCATATTTCTCTGCCACATGGCGGTTACTGCAAATATAAATCGTATCCTCCGTTATTTCCATGATATATCCCGAGCCTGCACTGTATCCGTTGTCCCGCTCATGATACAGCTGTACCAACGCGGGACGCATATAGTCAAGGGCCGCCTCCAGATCATCCTCCTTCATCATCCCCGGATCATAGAGATTGGGCGCCCCTAAAATCACATCCTCCCAACGGTTGATCTGTCTCTCTCCAATCATCTCCTGCAGCTTTCCGGAGGATGCCACCGTGACCGTGGCCTGTCTCTCCGTCACCAGACCGCAGCCGTCCTCCACACTGTAGCCCAATTCATAGACTCCCTCCCGGCCCAACTGTATCCGGGAATCGTCTATCTCAATCCGGTTCGTCAGGTCGCCGTCCATCTTGTCCTCCGCCGTCACATTCTCCAGATAATCCGGCTCGCTGCCGGGAGTGACATAGAAATCCTTCACCCCGTCAATTTCCGGAGGCATGTCCGCAAAAACCGTGAGCACCGCTTTTGCCTGATTTCCGGAGGAGTCCTCCGCCAGAATTTCCAGAGTATATTCCCCCGGCTCCTGAAAAAGCACGGATTCCTTCCGGAAACCGTCTTGGACAAAATAGGTTTCCACATTACGGTCTTTATCCACGATTTCCGCCACCGCGTCTTCCGGAAGATTGTCCACTCCCACCGCCAGATACACCCGGCCTTCCTTTTCCCGAATCTCGGGAGGCGTGGTGTCTTCTATTATAATTGTATAGGTAAAAGCTTTCCGGCCATGGATAAGCACCGCCTCATATACACCCGTATGTTTGCGGTCCACCGCCGACAAATCAAGCTGCGCCAGCCCGCATGACCATTCCGTGCCGGTAATATAATCGCTGGTGTCATTGCTGACCCTCTCTCCCAGTTCATAAGTGGCGGTACTAAACACAGGCTGCACACGGTAGATCTCCCAGTAAAAGAACGCTGCCGACAGAACTATCGCCGCAACAATGCCAAAAGCTATAAAAACTGACTTTCTTTTTAAATGCTTCCTCGTCTCCATTTCCCCTATACACACCCTTCAACTCAATCCTGAATTTAACCGAAAATTATCACGTTTTTCAGTCCTGTCCTGTCATTGACAGGATTGTTCTCACAGATAATCACCTTAAGCTTTTCCAACCCTACAAGAGGGGACAGGTCGATAATATTATTGTTCCTGATATTTAGATAGGCGAGCTGTGTCAAATTCTTGGCAAAGTCCACATTTCTCAATTCCTGATCAGGCACCGCTAAAGAAATAAGATTCGGCATATGATCAAAAAATTCCGTATGTCCGCCCAAATTGGTCTTGGTGTTTGCAGCGCCGAAATCCCAGCTTCCGTCTCCCCTCAGCTGATGAACATTGGCATCTCTCATATCCAGCTCCAGAAGACTCTCGCTGACAGGCATCTCGTCAATATTCAGCCCGAAATCGGTGTTTTCCAGATGCAGCTCTTTTACATTAGGCAGTCCGAAAACGACATTGATATCTCCCCAGATAAAGGAATCCGTCAGATCAATACGCTCCAGCGATTCTACTTTCGCAAACATTTCCAAAAATTCAGGCTCCATAGACATGTCAAGCAAGGATAAGTTTTTCAGGTTTGTAAGTCCTTCCACACCCTCCAGATTCCATGAAACGCCGAAGGTTGAACCGTCCGCTAAAGTCAGGCTCTCCAATTCTTTCAAATCCTTCAATCCGGAAAAGCTCTGGTAATTTCCCAAAGTCAGCGTCTTTAATTCGGACATCATGGATAAATCAGGCATTTCCATCGGCTCGTTAATATCAAACCTCACAAAAAGTTCCAACTCCTGCAGACCGGTACACTCAAATACAGGCGCATAATCTTCCACAGAAGAATTTAGATGCAGTTTAAGACATTTCAAGGTATCCGCACAGTCCGATACCGCTTCAAGCTCCGTCAGCCGGGTATTGCAAAGCTCCAAGCTCTCCAGCCCGTCCATGGCGCTGATAAAACCGATATCATTCAACCCATCGGAATCGATGGAAAGCGCTTTCAGCTGTGTCATATCATACAATTCCCCAAAGTCGGAAATGCCGTCCCCATCCTCTATAATAAGTGTTTCCAATGAAGCCGCCTGTGAGAGACCTGACAAATCTATTCCGCGGCCTCCGCAGTCCAGCCTCAGATATTTCAAATTAGTGTAGGAGCCCAGCTCTCTGAGATCGCTCATCATAAAATCACAGGACAAGTCCAACGCTGTCAGCTGGGAAACATCCATATTCTCCACCAGATCTCCCAGAGAACTTTGACAGGCCAGCTCCGACAAAGATGTCAGATAATACCAATCCGTACCCCAGGCCAGCGATTCTCTTCCCAAGTCAAGTGTCTGCAGCATGGGAAAGCATTTGAAATCCTCCGTTTTCAGAAGGGCGGATTGCAGATAACATGTCCCGGCGGTTCCGTCGGATAATTCATACAGGACTTCCACACCGCTGTAATCATACATATCATGGATCTCTAATTTTATCACACTGTTTAAATCTTCTCTGGTAGCCGAAGCCGCCGGCTTGTCAAACAGCTGGCTCACAAACTCCTGAAGCAATTCACTCTCGGGCTGTTCAAAGGTAAGATGGCTGACACTGCCGTTCCCCCGTCCCTCCGTGGATGCCCCGGCATTAGAAGACTGTCTGTCCTCCGAAGATTCGGGAATTGCGGAAGACTGCCGGTAATCTATAGAGGGCGTGAAATTGTTCTCAAGAGATTGCAGAACACTGTCGTAATCATGGGTGCCGTTTTGTCCGCCGTTCTCCGAACGATTCACTATCAAATAAAAGCTGGCTAAAGATGCCGTCAGAATAACCGTCACTATTACTATTATAACGATTACGACAGTGATCACGGCGGCAGTATGTTGTGCATTTTTCTCTTTTTCCTCTTCCGCTTTTCCGGTAGGCTTTACAACCGCGGCATAGGGGCCCAACACCTGCGGCCTGCCGCCTGCCTGTGGTTGGCCGTTGTAACCGGGACTGGATTGGCTGCCGTTTGACTGGGACTGGCCGTTGCTATTTGTCTGATTTTGACCGCCGTAGCCGGGCCGGGATTGGCTGCCGTTTGACTGGAACTGGCCGTTGTTATTTGTTTGATTTTGACCGCCGTAACCGGGCCGGGATTGGCCGCTGCCGGAACGGTACGGGTCACGATAACCACAGTCGGGGCATGTGGGCACACCGCCTTTCATCACCAATTTCTTATTACACAACGGACATTTGTTTTTCTTTTCTTCCATACTAATAACCATGCCTTTCCGTAGTCTGCGAATTTGAGCCGCAGGCACAAATTTGCGTGTGAAAAATTTATTTTTCACACTAACTTCCATGTCGCAGCTTTGCTGCGACTTACAATCCCATGAAGCTAAAGCAGTTTAGGGACATAGACATTCTTTGCGGAACAGATTCACCGAGGCGCCCAAAATCTCCGGCATAAGCATACACTTTTAGAGAAATAAAAATTATCAGCCTGCCGCACTTCCGTCTCCGATGGTAATGAGCCTGCCTTGCTGCATCTTCTCATGAATCCTATGAGATATAGAGATCACGGTTCTGCCTTCCGATGCCTTTTTCAACACCTCCAGCACTCGTGCCTCCGTCACGCTGTCCAGATTGGCAGTGATTTCATCCAGCAGCATAATCTTGGGCTTTGCCACCACCGCTCTTGCTATGGACAAAAGCTGCAGCTCACCCTGAGAGAAATCCGCATGTTCCATAGGTGTGTCATAACCTTGGGGCAGAGCCAGTATTTTGTCATGAAGCCCCACCATCTCGACGGTTTCCTCCACGGCCTTTCTGTCAAAAGCAGGATCAAAGAGCGTAATCTGATCCTCCACCGTTCCCATACAAGGATGGAACTGTTGCTCCACATAGCCCAAAAAATAACGTCGTTTTGCTCCGGAAATGCGTCCGGCATCCACTCCGCCTATAGTAACCGTTCCCTCCTGCGGCTGGTATAAGCCTAACAACAGACGGAACACCGTACTCTTGCCCGCGCCGGTTCTGCCCACAAGAGTGACGTTTTCTCCTTCTTTCACGGTAAAACTTATGTGATCCAGCACCTTATGTTCCGGTGTATATGCGAAGCTCACATGCTCGAATTTCACATCCGTGCCCTGAACTTCTTCTTCCTTATATAAAGGGGCTTCTTCTTCCTCCAAAAATTCGTCTATCCTCTTGATCCCGGCAATGGCTGTCTGGATATTCTGAATCTCCATACCGATGCTTTCAATGGGCTGGAATACCTTCCCCACATACGCAATGATTGCCACCGCACTTCCCACGGTAATACCGAAGAACTGCTGCATCCCGCTTCCCATGGAAGAGCACACCATCATCACGGCGATGACACAGGAACTGAGATAAACCACAATAGGCGAATAAATGGAATTGTAAAAATTGGTCTTCTCCAGCGCCCGGTAACTTTCTTCAATATAAACGTCATACTTTTCTTCCATATATTTCTGGATGGTAAGCGTCCGGATACTCCTCATGTTGCGGATAGTTTCCGGCACATGATTGTTCACTTTTCCGATTGCCGCCCTGTTTGCCATCTGGGCTTTCAGCATCCGCTTCTGGATAAACCTTGTCAAAAGGAACAGACAGGGCATAATGCACAAAAGCAGCAGGCCAAGGCCAAGGCTCTTATAAAAAATCACTGCCAGAATCCCCACCACCCGGCAGGCATTTGCAAACATACCTACGATACCGTTTGAAAACAAGGTATCCACCGCATCCACATCATTGACAAACCGAGAAGTAATCTTACCTGGCTCCACTTTGGTAAAATAGCCTGCCTGCAGCCGGGAGAGCTTCCCGCACATCTCACTGCGCACGCTGTGGGTCAGCTTCTGTCCCATCACCGTCAGCATCACATTCTGTAAGGACTCCAAAATATTGGACACCGCCAGCATTCCCAGATAAGCAAAAGCAATATTTAGGGCCACCATTTCGCCCCCTGTCAGCCGATTGACAATCTTCTCCAGAATCAAAGGAGGCATCAATGTCATGATCACAGAGACCATAATCACAAGCAGCGTAACCGCCACCGTCTTTTTTGACTTTTTCACCAATTTTCCAAGAATCGTAATCATACCGTTATTCATGTGCCGCCTCCCCCTCGCCTTTTGCGATTTCTTCCCCGTTCTGCTGAGTCTGATAAAGAGACGCGTATTCCGCGCACTCTTCCAGAAGCCTCTGATGGGTGCCGAAGGTTCCCGTATTGTCATGAAGGTACAACACGCCGTCCGTCTCCGGGAACAACGCCAGCCTGTGTGAAAGCAGTATGACTATCCTGTTTTCCGCCAGTCTTCTCAATTCTTCAAAAATTTCCTTCTCCGTCCGCTGATCCACCGCGGAGAAGGGATCGTCCAAAATCATAATGCCTCGTCGGTGACAAAGTGTGCGGGCAAGGGATATTCTCGCCTGCTGGCCGCCGGAGAGCTGCTGACCGCCGCTGCCCACATAGGTATCCACTCCCTTGGGCATCAAGCCCACTTCCCCATCCATATGTACCATTTTTAAAAGCGGAGCCGTGTCCGCCCGTTCCCCCAGAAGAATATTTTCACGCACGCTGTCGCTCATCAGCTCAGGTTCGTGCCCCATATAGGCGATAAGGCCGCTTTTTTCCACATCGTCAAGCTCACAAAGCTCACGGTCGTCTAACCGGATATGCCCCTCATAGACGGCGTCTCCGATAAAAGTCTTGGCCAGAGCCGTCTTGCCGCAGGCCACCGCGCCCGTGACGCCGATCACCTGCCCTTTTACAGCCTTAAAAGAAATGTCCCTCAGAACAGGTTCATAGCCGGGATAGAATACCGTCGCATTTTCCACACGAATTCTTTCAACGGAAGCGTCCGTATCTGGCCGGGGAAGCTCCACATACTCCCGGAACAAAGGTTTGATACGTCTCCATGACACCAATGCCCTCTGCATATGGTTAAACATTTTGGCGGACATGGAAACCTTGTGGGCAAACTTGGTAAAACAGGACACATAGGTGGTAAACACACCGATATCCCATAAGGTCCACCCTGTTCCCAACACATTTTTCCCTCCGAACCATATGATGAACAGAATACCGCTCATGGCGATAATATTATAAATGGGTGTGGTGGCGCTTCCCCATAAATTAGATTTCACGGCATTTTTCTCATATTCCGTCAAAATCTTTTCATAAGACGCATCCCTTGCCTGTTCCCGGCCATACACCCGATAGGTAACGGCATTGTTTACACGGTCCAAAGTCTCTTGATTCAGCCGTCCCGCCGTCTGCTTAAATCTCTCGTTGATCCGTGTGACAGGCCCCTTAAGGCTCAGGGCAATCACATACGCAACGGGGATAAACAGGCAGGCAAACAGCGTCAGCCTCCAGTCATAAGCCAACAGCATTGCCAGATAAGAACCCAAAAGCACGCCCGTGTCAAATATTTCCGTGGTCACCTGCTGCAGCCCCATAGCGCTGGCATCCACATCCGCCACCGCCTTGGTCATAATGGCGCCGGTACTCTCCTGCTCCACTTCCTCCCTGCTCATATGGACAATGCCGTTATAAAGCATGTGCCTCATGTTACGGCTGAGGTCATTGCGCAGTCTGGCTCCCGAAAATCTCTTCAACGAACGCATCAGCTGCACAAACAGAATAACCGACAAATATACACCGGCAAGCTTCAGCATATCCCCACTCCCAGCCTGCCCCTGTATACATTCGTAGAGACACTGCGCCAGACGTCCCTCAAAATAAGGGCCGGCAACCATGCCTCCGTTAAAACCGATTCCCCCTATGGCGATCAGCAATAAAACCCTTTTCTCCGGTTTGAAATAGGACAATACCCTGTCGGGATGTTCTATTTTCCTGATTCCTGTGGTTCTCTTTTTAAGCATTTTACCGTTTCCTCTTTTCCGGAACAGCCTTCTCTCTTAAATTTTCCTCATACCCACTGAAAAACCATCCGGACGGATAAAAGCCTGTAAAAAGGCTCTGGTTTTCTTCGGAAAAAGCATATTTACTTCCTGCAGCCAAAATTTCCTCCTATATTATTATGCACCCTGAGATATGCATTTGCAACAGGAATTTCTCAGCTCTCATATGACCGCTCTGGCGGGTATATAGTGTTCACTTCCAATGTCATGATGCTGTGGTCAAAAGCCCACGAAATAGAACCTTGAAAATTTAATATTTTACAGTAAATACAAGCATTCCATCGCTTTATAAGT
>ERZ808037.926-NODE-926-length-22594-cov-15.359684_pt1 | contig 22594 bp, 19 predicted proteins | sample MGYA00380190_ERZ808037 | MGnify/ENA primary metagenome ERZ808037 (study PRJEB31490, sample SAMN06133399) | mouse gut metagenome | isolation source: J9 | host: mice | place: China: Chengdu | collected 2015-05 ... | reverse complement strand
CGGTGTATAGAGAGGGATATACTGACAGATATATTGAGAACAGAGAAAAGCGAGGTGCTTCATATGATCTTTTTGACAGAATATGATGAGAAAAAGCATTTACGGCATACTTTTGAGGAAGGACGGGAAGAAGGCAGGGCAGAAGGAATAGCGGAAGGAAAAAGAGAGGGATTGGCGGAGGGGCTGCGAAGAGGCCGTGACGAAAAGCTGCTTGAACAGATTGAGAAAAAGCGTTCTAAGGGGAAAAGCCCGCAGGAGATTGCCCGGGAGCTGGAGGAGGACATTGATACGATCCGCAGACTGTGCGATTTATAAGGGAAAAAGATTGACTTTTTATCACGCTCTTGCTATTGTAAAATCTGTTACAGAGTACAGAAAGGACAAGAACAGACCTTATGATAAGAGAAGATTATCCTTATTTATATGAAACCCATATGCACACCTGTGAGAGCAGCGCATGTGCCCGCAGCACAGGGGAAGAAATGGCCAGAGCGGCAAAAGACAAGGGGTATACGGGAATTATTATCACAGATCACAGTTGGTATGGCAACAACGCCATTGATCCCGCCCTTCCCTGGAAGGAGTGGGTGGAGCAGTTTTGCACAGGCTATGAAAATGCCAGAAAAGAGGGGGAAAGGATCGGGCTGGATGTGTTTTTCGGTTACGAATCCGGTTATCATGGGACGGAGTTTTTAATATATGGCGTGGATCAGGATTGGCTGATTGCCCATCCTGAGATTAAAGACGCCACGGTCAGAGAGCAGTACCGTCTCATCCATGAGGCAGGGGGGTTGGTGATCCAGGCCCATCCCTTCCGGAAAGCAGACTATATTGAACAATTCCGTCAGTTCCCTGAGGATGTAGACGGCGTGGAGGGGATCAACGGCGCCCATTCCTCCCCCTTAAGTGTCAGCCATAATCATCCGGAGTTTGACCGGCAGGCCATCGCCTATGCGGAGGAAAATCATCTGCCTTTAACGGCAGGATCAGACATTCACATGAAGGAGCTTTTTGGGTGCGGCATGGCTTTTAGCAGAAAGCTGCAGTCCATTGGGGATTTCTGTCAGGCAGTGAGGGGGAGAGAGGACTATCTTTTGACGGACGGCGTTTCCTGGTATGACAGAACCGGAAGGCCCGTGTGAAAATATTGTGAATGCTTGGAAATGAAAGGAGGAAGCAGAATGCAGAATCAATTTGACGTGATTATCATCGGCGCAGGGCCCGGAGGGATCTTTTGCGCCTATGAGCTATTGGATAAAAAGAAGGACTTGAAAGTCCTTCTGCTTGAAAAAGGACGCTCCATAGAAAAGAGGCAGTGCCCGAAAAGGACGACGAACCGGTGCGTCGGATGTAAACCCTGCTCCATTACCACCGGTTTTGCAGGAGCGGGAGCTTTTTCCGACGGAAAGCTTTCTTTGTCTCCGGATGTGGGCGGAAATCTGCCGGCTATTCTGGGATATGATGTGACGCAGGAGCTGATCAGGGAATCTGACAGTATCTACTTAAAATTCGGTGCGGACACCAAAATTTACGGCGTGGATAAGCAGATGCAGATCAGAGAAACAAGGCTGAAAGCAATCAATGCAAACCTAAAGCTGGTGGAGTGCCCTATCCGGCATCTGGGAACCGAGGAGGGGTATAAGATTTATGAGAAGCTTCAGCACCATTTGGAGAAGCAGGGAGCGGAGCTGATTTTCAATACCATGGTGGAGGAGATCCTGGTGGAAGAAGGCAGGGCCGTAGGGGTCCGGACAGATAAGGGGGAAATCTTTTACGGAAAGGAAATCGTCTCCGCGGTAGGACGCGAGGGAGCGGACTGGTTCCGGGAAAAGTGTGAGGAGATCGGAATTGAGACCACACCGGGGACGGTGGACATTGGCGTAAGGGTGGAGGTGCGCGATGAGGTAATGCAGTTTTTGAATGAAAACCTGTATGAGGCAAAGCTGATTTATCACACGCCTACCTTTGACGATAAGGTGAGGACCTTTTGCACCAACCCATCCGGGGAGGTAGCCACGGAGTACTATGAAGGGGGACTGGCAGTGGTAAACGGCCATGCCTACAAGTCGAAGGACTATAAGACCAATAATACCAACTTTGCTATACTGGTCAGCAAGAATTTTACCAAGCCCTTTAAGACTCCCATCGAATATGGAAAGCACATCGCGCAGCTTTCGAATATGCTTTGCGGAGGGAAAATACTGGTACAGACCTTTGGTGATTTTAAGAGAGGAAGAAGGACCACAGAGGAGAGGCTTAGCAGAAATAACCTGATTCCTACCTTAAAAGACGCAGTGCCCGGGGATTTATCCCTTGTATTTCCTCACAGAATCATGGTTGACATTGAAGAAATGCTGGTGGCGCTGGATAAGATTACACCCGGAATCGCCGCGGATGAGACCCTTCTGTATGGGGTCGAGGTGAAATTTTACTCCAACAAAGTGATCGTAAATCAGGATTTTGAGACGAGCATCCGTGGGCTTAGGGCAATCGGAGACGGAGCCGGAGTGACCCGGGGGCTGCAGCAGGCATCTGCTAACGGAATCAGTGTGGCGAGAAGTATCCTGAGGGCGATGGAAGTATGAGGAGCGGTAAAAGGGGAATTCTGATTTTCCTGCTTGGTCTGTTTTTTTTGTCCATGTCCGGCTGTGAGAAAAAGGAGGGGGATGTAAAGCTGGTGCTTACCACCGGCTTTAAAAAGGATGAGATTTTCCGGATCGAGGCCATGTCATGTACCCTGCCGGAGGTTATGGTTTATCTGACCAATACCCAGGATCAATATGAAAGCGTTTACGGCGAGGAGATCTGGAAAACGGATTTAAACGGAGTGACCCTGGAGGAGAGCATCAAAGAGACGGTGCTGGCCCAGCTTGCCCAGATCAAAACCATGAATCTTCTGGCCCAGCAGTATGGAGTCCTGCTGGAGGAAGAGGAGGAGGAAAAGGCCAGGGAAGCGGCCGGGATTTACTTTGATTCTTTAAACCAGACAGAGCGGGAGGCAATGCAGGTAAATGAGCAGATCCTTGAGAAGCTTTATACGGAGCTGGCTTTGGCCAATAAGGTGTATGAGTATATTATCAAGGATATTAACCCGGAAATCAGCGATGATGAGGCCCGCAGCATTACGATACAGGATATTCTAATCAAAACCTACAGTCAGGACGGCGCAGGCAAAAGAATTGCCTATGATGAAACCGCCAGAGAGGACGCCTATAAGCGGGCTAAGGAGATCCTGCTTCTTGCCCGGGATGAGGACAACGATTTTGAGAGCCTGGTGCTCCAGTACAGCGAAGGCGAAAAAGGAACGTATTCCTTCGGCAAAGGGGAAGTGGAGGAGGCGTTCGAAAAAGCGGCGTTCAACCTGGAGACAGGAGAGATCAGCGGCGTTGTGGAGACAGAAGAGGGATTTCATATCATCAAGTGCGTCAGTACCTTTAACCGGGAGGAGACCGACGCCAACAAAGTAAAAATAGTAGAAAAGAGAAGAGAGGAGGTTTTCGGACAGGAGTATGATGCTTTTGTGGATTCCCTGACCAGAACCTTGAATGAGGAGCTATGGGACAGCGTGGCCTTTGTGAAGGATGATGAGATTGTCACAAAAGATTTTTTTGAGATTTATCACCGTTTTTTTGCTCCCCAATAGCTTACAGGGGCTTTGGACGAGTGTTTTATAAAAATTTAATAATCCCGGAAACTCCCGTAAATACAGTCTTTTTCGGGTAATCGGATGAAATTATTAGCACTCATATTAATTGAGTGCTAATTTTCTCTTGACTTTTGGGGAAAAGAGAATTACACTTGTTTTTAGCTTAAAAAATTTATTAAATTCAGAATCTGAATTGGGACAGAAAACAGAGAAAATAAGAAGGAGTGATTATCGTGGCAGAGAAGCACGGAAACTTATCTATCAACAGTGAAAACATATTTCCAATCATTAAGAAATGGTTATATTCAGACCATGACATTTTTTTCAGAGAATTGATTTCTAATGGATGCGACGCCATCACGAAGCTGAAGAAGCTGGATATGATGGGGGAATATTCCTTGCCGGCAGAGTATAAGGGCAAGATCCAGGTGCTGGTAAACCCGGAGGAAAAGACGCTGAAATTTATTGACAACGGCGTGGGAATGACGGCGGATGAGGTGGAGGAATACATTAATCAGATCGCTTTTTCCGGTGCGACGGATTTTATTGAGAAATATAAGGACAAGACCAATGAGGATCAGATCATAGGTCACTTCGGCCTGGGCTTTTATTCCGCGTTCATGGTGGCGGACGAGGTGCATATCGATACCCTTTCCTGGCAGAGCGAGGCAAAGCCTGTACACTGGGAGTGTGACGGCGGCACGGAATTTGACATGAGAGAAGGGGAAAGGACAGAAGTAGGTACAACCATAACCCTTTTTATCAACGAGGATGTGCTGGAGTTCTGTAATGAATATAAGGCAAGGGAGGTCATCAAAAAATACTGTTCCTTCATGCCCATCGAGATCTATCTTTCCAAAGAAAATACCACAGACACCCAGACCATTGATGCGGACGAGAAGCTAGAGACCGACATGGTGGTAGAGGAAATCAAACCCGAAAAGGAAGAGGACAAATTAAGATACAAGATTATCAGACGTCCTGAGCTTTTAAATGAGACAACGCCTCTTTGGACCAAGCATCCCAACGACTGCACCAAGGAGGAATATCTGGAATTTTACCGCAAGGTGTTCCAGGATTACAAGGAGCCTTTGTTCTGGATTCACCTGAATATGGACTATCCGTTTAATTTAAAGGGAATCCTTTACTTCCCCAAGATCAATATGGAGTATGAATCCATCGAGGGCGTGATCAAGCTTTATAACAATCAGGTCTTTATTGCGGACAACATTAAGGAAGTCATTCCGGAATTTCTGATGCTTCTTAAAGGCGTGATTGACTGCCCCGACCTGCCTCTTAACGTGTCCAGAAGCGCCCTGCAGAATGACGGTTTTGTAAAGAAAATTTCCGACTATATCAGCAAAAAGGTGGCGGATAAGCTTTCAGGCATGTGCAAGACCGAAAAGGAGGAATACGACAAATATTGGGATGACATCAGCCCCTTCATTAAGTTTGGCTGCCTGAAGGATGATAAATTCTGTGAGAAGATGACAGATTACATTCTCTTTAAGAATCTGGAGGGCAAATATCTGACCCTTCCCGAATGCCTGGAGGTAAACAAGAGCGACCCGGATGAGGCAGAGGAGGAGAAGGACGCAGCCCAGGAGAGCGCAGCTTCGGCAGAGGATAACGCCGGGGAGAGCGCGGCCGAAGAGGAAGACACCAAAAAAGACGGCTCTGCAGATGACGATGCCGGCGAAGATACCCAAAGCGCCGCTCCCGAGGTGGTAGACGCCGACGGCAACGTAGTAAGCGGCGAGGAGGCCGGGGATGCTGAGGAAGACGGAGAGGAAGAAAAGAAAGAAAAGGTTATCTACTATGTAACCGATGAAAAACAGCAGAGTCAGTATATCCAGATGTTTAAATCCGCTAAAATGGATGCCGTTATTCTGACACACAACATTGACCAGCCCTTTATCTCCCAGTTGGAATCCAAGAATGAGGGAATCAAATTCCAGAGAATTGACGCTGATTTGACGGATACCTTCAAGGCCAAGACCAACAAGAAGACAGAGAAAGAGCTTGAAGCTGCGGCGCAGGCCGTGGAAAAGGTGATGAAGAAGGTCTTAAAGAAAGACAAGATCACCATCAAGGTTGAGAAGCTCAAAAATAAAAAGATTTCTTCCATGATCACCCTGTCCGAGGAAAGCAGAAGAATGCAGGATATGATGAAGATGTATTCCATGCCGGGTATGGATATGGGAGGCTTCGGTAAGGAAGGGGAGACGTTGATTTTAAACGCCAGCCATCCGTTGGTACAGTATGTGATGGAAAATACCGAGGACAAGAACGTGAATATGATCTGCGAACAGCTCTATGACCTTGCACTGCTCCAGCACGCGCCTCTTGAGCCTGAGGCCATGACCAAATTTGTAGCCAGAAGCAACGATATTATGATGCTGCTTACCAAATAAATCAGAATAATACAGGTCTGATCAGAACCGCCCCTGTGCCGGATGGACAGGGGCGGTTTTTCGGCAGCGGGCCATGCAGTGCAATTTCGGCGCAAAAAGCAAAAGAAGCCTCCTTTCATATCCACATAGGCTGCAAAAGCTTTACGATATTGCTGATGGTTTCTGTCAGAACCTCCGGGGACAGAGTCTGGTTATTGATGTAAGCGTGGTAACCGCCCTGAATACAGTAGGAAAGCAAAATATTTTTTACGGGATCTTTTTCAAGCCCGGGGTAGAGACAAAAGATTGCCTTTTTAAGCTGGCTCTCCAGCTTATCGGCCAGCCGGCTGCGCTCTTTGCCGGAAAAAAGGGTGTTGATGATAGATAAATGAGACATAAACGCCATGCAAAGCTCTCTGGTAAAAACATCGGGGCTTCTCATGGATTCTTCGTGGGTCAGGGAAATACCTCTGAGCATGGACAGGATGGTTTCCGTTTCCAGGGCGTCAGAGAGCTGGTAAATATCCTGGTAATGAGAGTAAAAGGTAGACTTATTGATGCAGGCTAAGGTGCAGAGCTCCCGGACGGAGATCTTTTCCAGGGGCTTTTTTGAGCGAAGCTCCATAAAAGCGTTCTTGATGGCTTTTTCTGTTTTTTCAATTCTAAGATCCATGACAAACCTCCCGTTATTTTCCCCCTGTCCGGGCGTTCTCCGGCGCGGGTATGAAAAGCAACAAACTTCCTGACGTTCGGATCAGTGATCGATTTTTCCTTTGACGTTCCTGTAGAATAAAGCTATTATACTTCTATAGACTGAGAAGGGCAAGAATATAAAGGGGAAGGGAGGCTGTTTGAAGGATGAAAAACTTTTTTCTTATTGTCATTGGTCTTTCAATGGCTCTTTTTTTGTCAAGAACAGGGGCGGATACCGGAATTGAGTGCATGTGCGAGTATCCCTGGCAGCATGCTTATGCGCAGTACATCAACGACCTTGAATATTATGCAGGGCTGTATATCAGGGATCTGAATGGAGATGAGATTCCCGAGGCGGTAATTGATGTCAACACGCTGGGAAGCGCCATTGTCCTGTATTACACCCAGGAGGGCAGGAAGGAGCTGGAGCTGGAGACGGTATCAGCCTGGGGAAGCGTCACTTATATCCCGGACACCGGACAGTTCCTGTATTGTCCTTTTTACGGACATACCACGGGAACCTGGGGGTATGAGGAATATTACCTTTACGACTGGACAGGAAAAGCATACGAACAGACCTTCTCTATGCTCAGGGAAAGCGGATATTTCCACGATGAGGGAAATTATGAATATGGGCAAAGCTATATTGACGGGAAGAAAACGGACAATAAAAGCTTTGAGGATAAGCTGGCGGAAATAGAAAAGCTCAGGGACAGAAACAGCGGGAATCTTCCGTTTTGGAATTTAGAGGAGGAAGGGTTTGAGGAAAAGGTAAAAGAGATCCTTCCCTGCTATCGGATGGAGTTAAGCGACACTCCATAAAAAAGGTTGGTTAACCGCCGATTGTCCGAAAATGTCGGTGGACAGAGAACCTTCTTAAGGATATGATGGACATAACAAATTAAACCACTGCTGTCTATTATCTTTGAGGAGGATGCTTATGGATTTCTATGGATTTTATACAGGGAAAATATTTGATGCTTATGAATATTTAGGAGCCCACAGGCAGGAGAACGGGATTACATTCCGCACCTTTGCCCCGGGGGCAGAGAAGGTTTCTTTGATCGGCGAGTTTAACGGCTGGCAGGAATGGACTATGAATAAGGCTTATGACGGCAATTTCTGGGAGATTCACGCAGAGGGCGCGAAGGAAGGGGAAATGTATAAATACCGTATTTATCCCAGGAACGGACAGTGGATTGATCACTGCGACCCTTATGGCTTTGGTATGGAGCTTCGCCCTGATACGGCTTCTTTTATCCGTGATATGGATGGGTTTGTGTTTACGGATGAGGCCTGGATGCAGTCCCGAAGCGATTGTAAAAACAAGCCGCTGAATATTTATGAGGCTCATCTGGGATCCTTCCGTAAGCCCTCCGGGAAGGCGGATGCCTGGTACAATTATATGGAAATGAGCGAAATTCTGATTCCTTATCTGAAAGAGAAGGGTTATAATTATCTGGAGGTTATGCCCTTAAACGAATATCCCAGCGATGAGTCCTGGGGGTATCAGAGTACAGGCTTTTTCAGCCCCACCTCCAGGTACGGTACGGCGGATCAGCTAAAGGCCTTTGTGAATGCCTGCCACTTGAATGGAATCGGAGTGATTATGGATTTTGTCCCGGTTCATTTTGCGGTGGACGGCTATGCCCTGGCAAGCTATGACGGCACGGCCCTGTATGAATATCCCAATTCCGCGGTGGGGGTCAGCGAATGGGGGAGCTGTAATTTCATGCATTCCCGGGGGGAGGTGCGCAGCTTTCTGCAGTCGGCGGCCAACTATTGGCTTAAGGAGTATCACATGGACGGCCTGCGCATGGATGCCATCAGCCGGGCAATTTACTGGCAGGGCAGTCCGGAGCGGGGGGTAAACAGGAATGCGGTGGATTTCCTGAAATATATGAATGAGGGGTTAAAGCGGCTTCATCCCACAGCCATTCTTGCGGCGGAGGATTCCACCTCCTTTCCCGGCGTCACTAAGGCGGTATCGGAGGGCGGCCTTGGATTTGATTATAAGTGGGATATGGGCTGGATGAACGATACCCTGAATTATTTCCGCACAGAGCCCAAATACCGGAGTGAAAATTACCACAGGCTGACCTTTTCCATGATGTACTATTATGACGACAGGTTTCTGCTTCCCCTCTCTCATGACGAGGTGGTGCATGGAAAAGCGACGATCCTGCAGAAAATGAGCGGCCAATATGAGGAGAAATTCCCTCAGGCCCGCGCCTTTTATATGTATATGTACGCCCATCCCGGCAAGAAGCTGAATTTTATGGGAAATGAAATAGGACAGCTTCGGGAGTGGGACGAAAAGAGGCAGCAGGACTGGAATCTGTTAGAGTATCCCCTTCATCAGTGCTTTTCGCGGTTTATGGAGGAGCTGAATGAGATTTACAGAGAGCACCCGGCGCTTTATGAGAAGGATTACGACAGAGAGGGCTTTGGGTGGCTTGACTGTCATCAGGAGCAAAGGTGTATTTATGCGTTTGAGCGTATAAGCCGTAAGGAGCGGATTGCGGTGGTATTCAACCTTTCGGATCAGAGGTATGAGGAATATCTGCTGAAGGTTCAAAACGCCCGGGAATTACAGCCCCTGCTTTTAAGCGAGTGGGAGGATTTTGGCGGTAAAGAGACAAGAGAGTGTAAAAAACTGGCAGGGAATGAGGGGAATTTCAGGCTTACCCTGCCGGCTTACTCGGCCGGGTATTATCTGGTGGGGTGAGTTTGTAAAGGAGGGCCATAAACATGCTGATAACAGAAAAAACAATCAGCCAGCTCTATGCCGGCTGGATTGCCAAGGTGATCGGAGTGCGTCTGGGGGCTCCCGTGGAAGGGTGGACATACCGGATGATTCAGGAAAAGTATGGCACCATAGAGGGATACATTTCGGATTTCAGAAACTTTGCGGCGGATGATGACACAAATGTGCCGATTTTCTTCATACGAGCCCTGGAAAAATGGGACAAAGACCACGAGCTGGAGGCCGCGGACGTGGCACAGGCGCTGCTGGACTATGCGCCCTATGAGCACGGGTTTTTCTGGTGGGGCGGCTACGGCATGTCCACAGAGCATACGGCCTATCAGAATCTGATAAACGGCATTCCTGCCCCACGCAGCGGGAGTATTGCCCAGAACGGGGCTGCCGTTGCAGAGCAGATCGGAGGGCAGATTTTTATCGATACCTGGGGGCTGGTATCTCCCGGCAGGCCGGAGTTGGCGGCAAGAATGGCAAGGGCGGCGGCAAGCGTAACCCACGACGGAAACGGGGTTTACGGCGGTATTTTTATCGCCTGCTGTATCAGCATCGCATATACAGAGCAGGTGATCCGAAAGATACTTAACAAGGCTCTGACATTCATACCCGATGACTGCGAATATGCAAGGGCTGTGAGAGCCGTGATGGATTATCACGAAAGGCACCCCGGGAATTGGCGGGAGTGTTTTTCTTATATCTATGAAAACTTCGGATATGATAAATATCCCGGCAACTGCCATATCATCCCCAATATCTGTGTGATGATTCTATCCCTTTTGTACGGAGAGGGAGATTTTGACGCCACCCTTGAAATCTGTACCATGTGCGGCTGGGACACGGATTGTAATGTGGGAAATGTGGCGGCTATTATGGGAGTGCGGGGCGGAATCATGGCGATCAACTATGAAAAGTGGCGCAGGCCGGTCAACGACCTGCTGATCTGCTCCGGGAGCCTCGGCACTCTGAATATACAGACGATCCCCCAGGGAGCGGACTATTTGCTGAAAATGATGCTCCGGCTGGGCTATGAGCTTCCGGGAGCGTGGGAGGCTTTGGTTTCTTCCCCCAAAAGCCATTTGAGTCATTTTGAATACCAGGGCTCTACCTGCTGTATGCGCGCAAGGACGCAGGAGGGGGAGGGAAAGCTTTCGCTTTCCAATACAGACAGACAGGCAGGCATATTCGGGAAAACGCTCTCTTCTGATTCAGGCAAGCCGCACAGGGAAGGCGGAGGTTTTCCAAAAAACATACTATTTTCCAAAGGATTTTGACGACAGCCGTTATGATCCGTCCTTTTCCCCTCTGGTTTATCCCGGTGATACCCTGCATTGCTGTGTGAAGGCCGAAAAGGGAAACACAAACCTGAAGGCAGCCATGTTTGCAAGAGACAGCCGAAGACAGGTAACGGTCTGCGGGCCTGAGATCAGCCTTTTGGGTGATGGGTGGGAGAAAATGGATTTCAGGATTCCTTTTGGGTCAGGGAAGGATTCTCTGCCGATGCTGGTGGATGAGGTCGGCATTGTGCTTTCCTGTGAGGAAAAATCAGATTTTGAGTGTTATTTGGATGATTTTTATTGGGACGGGAAGGCCTGCTATACCATTGACATGAAAGGGGAAGAACTGGAAATCTGGCCCACAGCGGGGATTCCTCATTATGAGATTTCCCAGTTCACCAGATGGAAGGGGATCATCTATTTAGAGCAGGGAAGGCTTCATCTGACCGGTGAGGGCAGGTCCGCGGCGTTTACCGGGAGCCATGAATGGAAGGATTACAGCGTTAGCGCAGAGATCACGCCGGAGCTGGGAGAAACGTGTCTGCTCTGTTTGCGGGTGCAGGGAGCCATGCATTTTTATGCCTTTGGGTTTTATGGAAATGGCAGGGCGGCGCTGCTTAAGATCGAAAATGATGTGCAGGAACTGGCGCTTGCGGATTATACCTGGGAGAGCAATGCTCCATACAGGCTGGGCGTGAATGTAAAGGGAGATCAGATTACGGCAGGTATCGGTGATTCGATCCTTTTCCAGGTCCGGGACGGACATGGGCCTTATCTGACGGGAGGCATTGGTCTGGCGACATTAGAGGGAAGTCATATGTCTTGCTCGTTTATTGAGGTGATTACAGATGAAGAAATTTGAAAAGGATTTGCTGATTCCAAACCAAAAGGCAGAGAACGGCCCGGCCAAAATCCTTGTGATCGGAAGTCTGAATATGGATTTGGCTGTGGAGATTGACCATATTCCCGAGGTGGGGGAGACGATTCTCAGCCGCGGCTTTGCCACGGTTCCGGGAGGGAAGGGAGCCAATCAGGCCTGTGCGGTGGGAAGGCTTATGGGAGGCTGCGCTTTTATCGGAGCTGTCGGAAATGACGGATACGGAAAACTTTTGCAGGAAAGCCTGCATAATTTCCGGGTAGATACCAAAGGACTGATCATGAAGCCCGAAAAGGCCACGGGGATGGCAGTGGTGATGGTCAATAAGGAAGGGAACAACAGTATTGTGGTTGTGCCGGGAGCAAACGGGGGGCTTACCCCGGAGAATATTGCCGGTCACCGGAATCTGATCGAAGAGAATGATATTTTGGTAATGCAGCTTGAAATTCCTTTAGAAACGGTTCTCTACGCGGCGAAGCTGGCAAAATCCCTGGGGAAAACGGTGATTCTTGATCCGGCTCCGGTGCCGGAGGATTTTCCGGAGGAATTATATCAGTACATAGATATTATGAAGCCCAACGAGACGGAGCTGGCGCGTCTTACGGGAATCAGTGCAAAAGGGACGGGTTACGTGCGGGGGGCGGAATTTTTGCGGAGAAAAGGCGTGAAAAACGTGCTGGTAACGCTGGGAGAAAAGGGAGCCTACCTGGATTCCGAAAAGGAGGGAAAGGCAGAGATCCCGGCCTGTCCAGTCAAAGCGGTGGATACCACTGCAGCGGGCGACGCTTTTACGGCAGCAGTGGCGGCAAAGCTCGGGGAGGGAGCCGCTCTTCGGGAGGCAGCCGGATTTGCAGCCCATGTGTCGTCCATTGTGGTGACAAGGAAGGGGGCCCAGTCCTCCATTCCCACTATGGAGGAGGTTAATTCACGGAATGTGCCTGAAACACGCTCCGGGGAAAGGGAAGCCTGAAGACTTAATATTTTCATCATAACTGCTTCATAAAAAAACAAGGAAGTGAACACATTTCTGACACACTTTAAAACTATGATAAAGAAAGCTGAAAGGCAAGTACTTATTTTAGGAGGAGAAGTTATGAAGAAAAAATTAGCAATGGTATTGACAGGTGTGGCGGTTTGTTCGCTTTTGATGATCGGCTGCCAGAGCAAGGAAACCCAGGCCCCTGCGGATGGTGTCCAGACAGAAACCATAGATCCTGCAGCGGACGTGGCAGAGCCTGAAACAGAGCCGATTCCTGAGGCTACGGCTACGCCTGCTCCGGAAGCGGAATCGGAGCCCCAGACAGAAGATGGAGCCGAGACAGAGGGATCCGGTACGGAAACTGAGTCGGAAGGCAAAGAGACGACAGGCTCTGAGGCAGAAGATTCCGACACAGAGACAGATTCTGAGGGGACAGAAAGCGGGACAGAATCCTCTTCGGAAGATACCGAGGCAGAAGGAGAGGAGAAGCCTTTAGAAGAAGAGCAGAAGGACGGAGAATAAAGCCGGAATTGACAGGTAAAACGTCAGCCAGAACCGATTGGAGTTCTGGCTGATTTGTTGTAATCCTTTATAAGCAGGGAGGATTAGAAAAAATAAATTTCCCAGGGAAATTGCTCTCCGGTATCAGAGAACGTATTCCAACTGCACATCACAGGGCTCTTTTTCCGCCAGGAGCCGGTTTATTTCCAGTGCCTCCACGCAGCCGAGCCGGTTATAGGCGGCCATGGTTTCTTTGGCGGAATGGGCAGAAATATAGAGCTTTTGGGCTCCGGCGCTTAAGGCCCCCCGGCACGCCATCTGAAAAAGCCTTTTACCGATTCCCCTGTGACGAAAAGGCTCTGAAACATAGAAAAGAGTCAGATCCATATACTGATTTCGGCTTCCGAAGAGCCCGGAGGAGAGAGCGGCAAATCCAATGACCTTATTTTCAGAAAATGCACCATAGGCCAGAGAGCCGGTTTCTAATCCGTCCAGGACTTCTTTTGCTGTTTCCCTGCGCTGGGCCGGATCCCAGTCTTCAATATAGGCAATGGGAAGAAGCGTCAAAGCGCCGTCTACCCTGCGCCAGCATTCCCTGACATCTTGCCGGCGGATAAATTCATCCAGGGAATCCGGGGTAAAGTTTTTAGCTGTTAAGGTTTGATAAGTAATCCTGTCCATAATTTTTCCTTTTTTAAAGCATCAGATGATATTGAGTACATGAATGATACCGGTCAATGGACACAATAGTACTCTGCTTTCAGATCTCCCGCAATACAGATTTTTTCGTAGGGTTTGGATGGATAAACACTGGCGGTAATTGGTAAAAGCCCATCGTCAGCCAGCACCTCCAGGATACATTTGTCCAGTATGATCTCCATTTCCGAAACGGCTTCCGGCCTTGCCTTGCAATGGAGGCTGTCCTTGGCCGTGGCAGGCCGCGGCGCATGGGTACGGCCATAGGCGGGAAGGGCATAGGATTCGCTGAAATCATCCTGCCCCGCGTTGGTGCGGTCTACAATAATTTCAGAAGCCGTAACCCTGATTGCAAGCATTTCTCCCCTCTGGTTTTTCAGGACGATGGAACCGGGGCCTGCCACATTTACCTTCAGGCCAAAGCATTGGGAACGCAGTCTGTTTTCGCCCGGAAGAAGGGGGAATGCATGCGTGCGCAGTTCATCAAGCCCTTCGAAGGAGAAGGCGACGCGATAGCCCTCCTTTGTGGGAACAAGATGCATTTTTCGGGCCAGGGTCATTTTGCCCCTGAAGCCGCTGGTATCGCTGGGGGCGAAGTTGGCGTAGTCCCAATTGTCTGCCCAGCCGATCATGACCTTTTCGTCCAGGTTCTGGAAGGTTACAGCGGCGTAATTGTCCGTGCCATAGTCCAGCAGGAGAGGAGTATCGGCCATTTCCGTATCGCGGAAGGTATTTCCGTCAAACTCTCCGATATAGTATTGGGTTATGTGGCTCATTCTGTCATAGACATCATTGTTTTTTCCGATTTCTTCCCGGGGAAGGATCATACTGATCACCAGCACCCATTTCTCTTTTACAGGAGAGGCTGCCGCCGCGGATGCAGAAACGGGATTTTCTGCCGGCACACACTGCGTCCCGGCCACAGGAAGAGGAAAGCAGTCAGGACATTCGCAGACGCCCTTAAGCCCGTGTTCGCCCGCTTTAAACTCCCCGGTTTTTTCCCAGTCCTTTAAATTATGGGAAGCATAAAACTCCACATGATCTCCGGCCGCCAACACCAGAGAATAGCACTTTCTCACCGGATTCCAGAAAACCTTCGGATCCCGGAAATCCTTTTGACCGGGATTGGGAATGATGGGATTACCGTAATATTTCTCGAAGTGTTCATAGTCGGTGCTGTAGGCGAGTCCCAGCTGCTCGGTGTGGCTTCCATCCATGCTGTGATGGGTAAAGATTGCCAGTAAAGGAGGTTTTTCTTCGGTTCCAAGGCCGGAGAGATTTTCCTCATCATAGACACAGGAGCCGGAGAAGATACAGCCCAGCTCGTCCGGGTAGAGTGCTATGGGAAGATGCTTCCAGTGCAGCAGGTCTTCGCTGACCGCATGTCCCCAGTGCATGGGGCCCCAGTGGGGAGCGAGGGGAAAATGCTGGTAAAAAAGATGATATTTGCCGTTTAGATACACCATGCCGTTGGGATCGTTGATCCAGTTGGACGGGGGTGTAAAGTGGATGATGGGTCTGTAGTCATATACTTTTCTGGGTTTAGGAAATTTACTCATAGGGTGCCTCATTTCTTTCTTTTATATTATTGTATAATATATTATACGATAATATATTATCGTATGATTGTGCTGTTCCCGGCAGAGGATTGCAGACAGCAGCTTGGTCATATCCTATACTCTGGCGCGGGCCTGCTCACAGCACAAATTATATTGAGTATATAAAGAATGAGAGCGGGAGTCAATTCTTTTGGAAAGAAAATTTTGTGTGCCTCAGAGCAGTTTTCAGACGCGCTCCAGGGCAAAAAACATCCGGGTAAGCCCGAAGACCTACCCGGATGCTGGCAAGTTTATCAATTAATTAGATTTCATGCTTCTGTCAACAGCGGTCTGATAAATGGAAACAATATCGTTTACACCAGCGGCTTCCAGCTCGCTTAAGTAAGAATTCCAGTTATCATCCGTTACGCCTCCGGTTACCCATTGATTTACATATCTCTCAACAAGGTCGGAAACAGTTTTCTGGATCTGAGCCAGTCTGGTCAGCTCGTCTACGGTCATCATGACACGGGGAATAGCATCGTATTCTGCCATAACCTCGTCCTTACCGTTAACCTTCTGCCACTCAAGAAGCTGTACAGCGTCATAAGCATATCCGGCAACAGTCTCATAGTACTCATCCAGTACGATCATGGAACCACGTGCTGTGGTGGAATTAGTACGTGCCTTACCGAAGTCTGCGTAATCAGCGCCTTCCTGCTGAGCTACATATCTGCCCTGCTCGTCAAGAGGAGTTCTTAAGATGCCGTTTTCATCCAGCTTATAGTTGTAACCCTCTGCACCCCAGTTGGACTGAATGGAGATGGCGGGATCGCCTACCATATAGTCAACGAATCTTGCGATTACGTGAGGGAATTTGCAGGTGGTGGTAATAGCGGTATCAGAGGAATCCTGTAATTCGGAGTAGTTGTTCAGGAAACCGATTTTGCCGGCTTCGCCTTCCAGACGAGGAAGGGGAACATACTCGTCATGTACGTCAAGGTTAGTGATCTCCTGGTCAGTCCAGGTACCGAAGCATCCGATTCTGGCAACATCTTCCTTGATCAGAGAGGTCTTGTAGGAAGCGCTCTCGTCAGCCTCGAAGGAACCGTTCCAGATCAGGTTTTCATTGTAAAGCATGTTGAAGAACTCAGCAGTCTTTCTGAAAGCTTCGTCCATAGCGGTAAAGGTTACCTTACCGTCGATCAGTCTCAGGTGATCTGCGTAGGAGTTACCGCCGCAGTAAGAGTCAGCACAGCCGAAAGCGCCTGTAAAGCGGTAGAACATGTTGTAGGAACCAAAGCTGTCCTTTACGCTGAACCATGTTGCCATGGGAATTTCATCGGCTTCGCCGTTTCCGTTTAAGTCGCCGCCGTCACGGAATGCCTTCAGACAGTCTACCCACTCGTCAACTGTGGTGGGAACCTCTTTGCCTACCTGATCCAGCCAGGTCTTGTTGATCAGGAGAGGACCGCCGGTCAGAACCAGACCGTACATTTCCTCAATGTAAGGGAAGCCGTATGTATGGCCGTTAGGAGCGGTGATCTCTGCACGGTAATTCGGGTTGTCATCCAGAATCTTCTTCAAGTTGGGCATGTAATCATTGATCAGACCCTCGGTAGGAAGGAAAATGTCCTGATCTGCATACTGAACTACAATATTGCCGGACTTACCATCGCCGAAGTTCCAGAAAGCATCGGGAAGATCTTCGCCGGATGCCAGCATCAGGTTGATCTTTTCCTGAGCGCCCTCACTGGGGATAGACTGCCAGTCGAATTCTACACCGGTGTCCTCAGCCCATTTCTGAACCATAGCCAGTTCGCCTACAGGAACTACACGATCTGCACTGTTGATGAAAAGCATGGAAATCTTACCATATTTTTCTTCGAATGCAGCAGGATCCTTAATAATAGGAAGGGAACCGTCCAGAGCGATGATACCTGCGTCTACTGCTTCCTGCTCTTCGGGAGTAAGACCCGTATCCTCTGCAGATGCAGCAGAGTCTACTGCTTCCTGAATGTCTTCTACATTCTCCGAAGGGGTGGAGTTGCTGCTGTCAGAGCTGCTTCCTGTGTCGCTTCCGCCGCCGCCACAGCCTGAGAGCAGGCCTGCTACCATGGTGAGGGAAAGCAGAATTGAAATAACTTTCTTTTTCATTGTGTCCTCCTTTTAATATGAGTTGTTTTATAAAAACATTCCGCTCTTTTACCGCATCATTTTTCTGGCAATGCGGGATGTTTTTTCCGTGAATAGTTTTGAGGTTTGGCGGCATACCAGGGGTATGCCGCCTGGGAGTATTTGATCAATATGAAGAAATTTATCAATATTAACCCTTAACAGCGCCGATTGTAACGCCCTTTGCAAAGTACTTCTGAATGAAAGGATATACGGCCAGGAGAGGAACTGCGGATACTACCACGATACAGTATTTTAACTGCTCAGCCAGTTTCTGCTTGGCGATCATGGCATCACCGGAGGAACCCATCTGGTTAGCCTGGTTCATCAGTACCAGGTTACGCAGTACCACCTGCAAAGGCATCTTGTTGTCATCCTGCAGATACATCAGGGCGTTGAAGAACTGGTTCCACATAGCGGTGGCATAGAACAGGGCCATAACCGCGATGATGGTGCTGGAAAGGGGAATGGCTATCTTGAAGAAGAAACCAAAATCGGAACAGCCGTCCACTTTGGAGGCTTCAAGAAGCTCATCCGGGATACCTGACTCGAAGAAGGAACGGCATACGATCAGGTTGTAGGCGGATACCGCAACGGGGAGTACCATAGCCCAGATTGAGTTATAAATGCCGACGCTTCTGATGGTCAGATACAGGGGAATAATACCGCCGCTGAAGAACATTGTAAAAGTAAATACAAAGATCAGTCCGCGTCTTCCTACCAGATCCTTTCTGGAAAGAGCATAGCCGGCGGGGATTGTGGCAATCAGGGATACGATAGTGCCAACCACTGTGTAAACAATTGTGTTCTTATAAGAAGTCCATAAAGGTGTATAAGATAAAGTAGTCTTATAACCCTCGAAGTAGGGCTTCACCGGATAAAACAGCACTCGGCCGGAGCTTACGATGACCGGATCGGTCATGGATGCAATCACTACATAATATAAAGGATATACAATAACGATACAGATCAGTGCCATGATGGCTATATTAATACCGTTAAAAATTTTATCGCCGGTAGAGAGCTTCATTTTTGTCTTGTGATTTGCAAGATCATTATTTTTGCTCATTGAAATTTCCTCCTGTCTCTTAATTAGAAGATACTGATATCGCTGGCTTTCTTGGCAACCTTATTGGCAATTACCAGAATGACAAAGTTGGCAACCGAATTGAACAGACCAACGGCGGTAGCGAAGCTGTACTGAGCGGTCTGGAGACCAACCTTATATACATAGGTAGAAATCAATTCGCTGACGATGGTATTGGAACCGTTCTGCATCAGGTAAGCTTTCTCATATCCGACATTCATGATGTTGCCGACCTGGAGGATCAGCATCAGGATAACGGTGGGCATGATCATGGGAACGTCTATGTAAAGCACTCTCTGGAATCGGGAAGCTCCGTCGATGGTGGCCGCTTCATAGAAGTCCGGGCTGATGGCTGTCAGGGCTGCGATGTAGATAACTGCATTAAAGCCCATGGTCTGCCAGATGTTCGTACCGATAAAGAGTGTTCTGAACCATTCCGGAACAGAGGTAAAGAGGATTTCGCTTCCGCCTGTGGAACGGATGATTCCGTTTACCACGCCGTTGGCGGAGAAGAATACGGTGATCAAACTTACAACAACTACGTTTGACATAAAGTAGGGAGCGTAGCTGATGGTCTGGATGGCCTTGGATGCCTTTTTGCTTCTCACCTGGTTAAGCAATAGTGCGAAGATAACCGGGATGGGGAAAGCAAATACGAGACTTTCCAGGCTGACAACGATGGTGTTCTTGATGGCGTTTACGGCAATACTGGTACTGAAGAACTCCTTAAAATACCGAAACAGCGGGGTTGCCCAGGGGCTTCCCAGGATCCCTTCCCGGATCTTATAATCCTTGAAGGCGATGATGACGCCGTACATGGGATAATATGCGAAGATGACCGCCCACAGCAGAGCAGGGATCAAAAGCACATATAGCTGCCAGCACTTCGACGCCTCTTTCAGATAGTACTTGAACATTCCACTCTTTTTTTGTTTCATAAAGTATATCCTCCTCATTTCATAATGTGGAACAGAGCTTATATGAGTATGATAGGTAAAGTAGACAGAGTTGTCAATGAGAAATATACATTTCGTGTTTGTGAACAGTTTTGAAAGTTTATTTTTGTTAAAAATGACGAAAGAATTATAAAAAAAATGTGAAGAAAAAAAGTGAACCGATTCAAGTTTTTATGAAACAGTTCACTTTTTGTGCAAGATTGGATTTTTAAGTTGTTCCACGGCCTTTCCATATTACTGGAACAATGGTTTCCGTTTCCGCGGTTTTTCCCTCCAGCAGTTCCAGAAGTCTGTCCGCGCAGGCAGCGGCCAGTGCGGGGCAGTCCTGTTCCACAACGGAAAGGGCCGGATAGGAGAGCTTTGTGATCTCCGTACCGTCATAGCCGATGATCCGGAGCTGGTCCGGAACCTTCATTCCCATTTCAAGTGCAATGGACAGACAGCTCAGAGCGGCAATGTCATTCGTCATGCAGCCGTCCATCTCCCGGATGACGTTCCAATAATCCCGGACCACATTCCTGTCGTAGGAGTAACCCATAAAATTCCATGGAGTGTGGACAGAGGTAACCTGGCAGCCGTTGCTGCGCAGAACCTTTTCAAGGGCGGTGTGGCGGGAATTGACGCTTACACTCAGCGTGCCTCCCATAAACTGGATGATCTTGTTGCAGCCGCTTTTCAGAAAAGCCTCCGCCGCAAGACGTCCGCCCTGGGCATGATCCGAATGGACGATGGGAACGTCCTCTCCCCATCGCCTGTCCATGGCGACAATGGCCCTCCCGTCCCGTTTTGCAAAGTCGGGAGGCGGGTCTCCTAGGGCAATCAGGCCGTTTATAATGCCCTCGTCTAACATATCTATGGCTTCTCTCTGGTGGAGGCTGTTATTGCAGTTATCAAAGAGCAGGCATCGATAGCCGCGTTGATGCAGCTCGGTTTCAATCGCATCAGATATTCTGGAAAAAAAAGGATGCCGCAGCAGGGGGAGCATAATACCGATGGTAATGGCCTTTACCGGAATCCTTGCAGCGGATTCATATTCATACCCCATTTCATCTGCAGCAGCAAATATTTTTTCCCGGGTTGCTTTAGCCGTATAGCCGGTGTCGCTTAGAGCTCTTGATACGGTACCCACTCCGACACCGGCTTTTTTGGCAACGTCTCTCATCGTTGTCATGTGGTATCCCTCTTTTCATGTTCCATATAGTTCTGCCTCTAATATAGCACACAACATCTGGTAGGGGCAACCACAAAAAGGAACAAAGAAAGAATGTTCCATATATGCATTTTGCTGTATCTGCCGCCTTGGCCGCCCGTTCCATGGTATCTGGAAAAAGAGGACTGTCCGGGAAGGACCGTAGATCCCGGGATGAACCGTTGAAAAAGACCTGCATAAGATATGATAACCACAAATTATAGAGGTAGTTCCATGTCCAAAAATATTTTACACAGTACCCAGAACGGGACGGATAATGGCTATACGGGGAAGCTTCAGATCAATGTAACCTCCTCGCTGGGGCTGATCCCCGTACAGGATGCCACAATAACTATTTCTTATACAGGGGTGCCGGATGTGACGATAGAAAAAATCAACACGGATTCCTCCGGACAGACGGAAATGATCGATCTGCCTGCCCCGCCGCCGGAGTACAGCCTTAATCCTGTGGAACAGCAGCCTTACTCGGAATACAATATTCAGGTGGAGGCCCCCGGTTATGAGCCGGTGATGGTAACGGGAACAGAGATTTTGCCGGGAGTTACGGCTATGCAGCCGGTGCAGCTTACGCCGCTGGAGACTACGGAGGATACAGACGAGGTGATCGTGATCCCGGATCATACATTATACGGGGAATATCCCCCTAAGATTCCCGAGGATGAGATTAAGCCCGTGGATGAGACCGGAGAGATTGTTTTAAGCAGGGTAGTTATTCCGGAGTATATCGTAGTCCACGACGGCACCCCCGACGACACCACTGCAGGCAATTATTATGTGCGCTACCGGGACTATATCAAAAATGTAGTCTCTTCCGAAATTTATGCCACCTGGCCGGAAACAGCCATTTATGCCAATACGCTTGCGATTATGTCCTTTACTCTGAACAGGGTATATACGGAGTGGTATCGGAACAAGGGCTACAACTTTACCATAACCTCCTCCACGGCCTTCGATCAGAAATGGATGCGCGGAAGAAATTATTATGAAAACATTGGCAGAATTGTGGACAATATTTTTGCAAACTACTTATCACGCCCGGGGGTAAGGCAGCCCATCTTTACCGCTTACTGCGACGGAAAGCGGGTGACCTGCGACGGACTGAGCCAGTGGGGATCCAAATATCTGGGGGAGGAGGGGTACTCTGCCATTGATATTATCAGATACTATTATGGCAATGATATGTATATTAATACGGCCCAGAGCGTTTCGGGGGTTCCCTCCTCCTGGCCCGGCTATGATTTGACAATCGGCTCCACCGGAGAAAAAGTCAGGCAGCTTCAGCAGCAGCTTAACCGCATTGCCAGGAATTATCCTGCCATTCCCACTGTGACCGCCGATGGGGTTTTCGGCCCGGCCACCGCAGAGGCAGTGCGGACGTTCCAGCGGATCTTCAACCTGCCTGCCAATGGAATTGTGGATTTTCCCACCTGGTACAGCATTTCCAATGTTTATGTGGCGGTAAGCCGTATTTCCGAACCCGGAACCTGACCGGGACTGTTACAGGGAACGGCAAACTAATTTGCCGCTCCCTGCACAGGAGTGTGTTTGAAAAACGCTTTAATTGGTAACCGGGGTAACCACGGGTTTCCCCTCCCGGTCAAGCAAGTGGGTGAATCCTGCCGCGTTGCCGTTATGGTGAAACAGGTAATTCACACCGGTTTCTTTATCCACCCAGATTTCCATTGCGTTTAGAGTTCCCTGTGAGTATACTTTTTCAAATCTTTCTTTTCCCATTTTAACTTACATTCCTTTCGCTTCGCTCAGGCACAAATCGGCAATGAAACAGCAAGCTTTGTGCCTTCTTTTAC
>ERZ808037.924-NODE-924-length-22642-cov-7.236827_pt1 | contig 22642 bp, 21 predicted proteins | sample MGYA00380190_ERZ808037 | MGnify/ENA primary metagenome ERZ808037 (study PRJEB31490, sample SAMN06133399) | mouse gut metagenome | isolation source: J9 | host: mice | place: China: Chengdu | collected 2015-05 ... | reverse complement strand
ATTCGGTATAATTTTTAGTGTATTTTATGTTACTCGTCATAGCTTATTATACCATGAATGGCAGGTTCTTCGGGACCTGCTTTTCTGTTTTCAGGCATAAAATGGAGCTGTTGCTCCGGTAGATTATTCATCTACTTTTGCAACAGCCCCCTTATTTCAATTTGACTATTACCATATCATCCATCAGTTTGATTACGGTATTATGGATTCAAGGAAAAGGAGAATGTAGGGCATGAAAGAGGAAAATATTTTTGATGCAATCACAGATTATACGTTTAATGAGCGTATGGCTAAAATTTTGCAAAATAATGAGCAGTATCAGGAAGTACAAAGCCAGATCGGTGATCAGATGTTGCTGTTTGATGAATTGAATTTGGACAAGGAACAGTGGCTGGTTGTGAATCGACTGCTTTCACTTCATGCGCAAAGCGGTGCTTTATATGGCAGAATAACCTATCATCAGGGATACAGGGATTGTGTGGCCTTGTTGCAGGCCATAAATTTAATTAAACTATCATAATTTCAAACTGCGGGGTGGGAGTCATCCATCCCGCAGATCAGGAAGCGGGGTGCGTGTTTTTTTGTGACAAGCTGCAGGTGAGTCGGTCAACAGACTATCGGAATTAAATCGGGAATGATTCCGGCGATTAAATTTGGGCGGTATTGGAAGATACCAAGAAGCATGTTTTAGAAAATACCGGCTAGGACGTTATAGATTCCATCAAATTAAGAAAAGCATTTTTCTGAGTGGAGGTGAGTAATTCCCATTTGCTAAGTAAATCTCTCTGATCAGGGGTAATTTCTGTCAGGGCGTCATTTTCAGATAGAAATTGAGCCATAGTCATATCAAAAGCACGACATATCTTATCTAATGATGAGAGTGTCGGTAGCATCTGTTTACGATACCATGTTGAAATTGTGGATTGAGGAATGCCTGACTGCTGTGCTAGCTGGTATTCTGTCCAATTACGGGACATACGGTGCTTTGTTATACGACCAAGAATGTCAATCATCATAGTACCTCCCGATACTTCAATTTAACGTTATTATAATTCGATAATTACTTGCAAAATAATGATTAAAAGCGTATAATTTATACGATAAATATATTTATTATAATTTGTCGAAAAAGAGAGAAAATATTAAATATGGATAGTAAGATCAAAAGATAAATATGGAATTACGCTTAATTTTGACATGAAAGAGGCGAAAAATCAGAATAAGAAGTATGTGCATATGAATCCTTTGGATTTCTATCAGGCGAGGCAGGCTGATACCAATTTTACAAGCCGTTACCGGTTTGGGGACATATAACGGCAACTCAACAAGGCAACAAATACTTGCAAAATAATTATTAAAAGGGCGTAATTTATATGGCAAATGCAATAGCGTTAGACGAATAATAATAGAAAGGATTGGGTTTATGGATAAATTCAAAGAGAAATTTGAGGCTGAGTGGGAAAGATATCGTGAGGATACAGAAAATAAATATCCCAATATTATGCTGCTGGGGACAAGCGGTGCTGGGAAATCCAGTTTGATTAACACGGTATTTGGTCAAAATCTTGCAAAGGTATCTGACGTGAAGCCTGAAACCAGAGGGTATGATACCATTTATCGTGGAAAGGATTATGGCAACACCGTAAATTTGATTGATACGGCGGGATATGAATTGGATCAGGGAGAATCATACTATCGTGAAGTTAAAAAAATTATTTCTGAAGGAATTGAAGAAGGACCTATTCACATTGTTTGGTATTGTGTTCCTGTAACAAATGAGAGAATTCAGGAAATGGATATTGATATTCTCTGTAGGCTGATGGAGGAACCTAGCATTAGAAAACGAATTTGTGTCGTATTTACTAAATGTGACCAGGATTCGGAGGAAGGAACGAAGGCGGAGGCTTTAAAGCAAGTTATTGCAGACAAGGTTCAGTTTCAAGTCAAAAGTTTTGAGACTTCTAATGTAAAAGGGCTTGAACTAGGTTTGAAGGATTTGATTCAATGGTCAGCGAATGCTATTGAAAATGAGGATTTGAGGGCAAAATTTATCGCGTCGCAAATGGCTGATTTAGAGCAAAAACGCAGCTTTGCTGGAAAAATTATTGCAACAGCGACAGCGGCTGCGGCAGGAATTGGAGCCACGCCCATCCCGTTTTCTGATGCAGTATTATTAGTTCCGGTTCAAGTTGCGATGATTTCTAAAATTATAGATGGCTATGGCGTAAGTAGTTTGGCGAGCATATCTGAGGCTGTTATAAGCGATGTAATCGTCACCAATTTGGGAAAAAGCATAGTTTCCAGTATCTTAAAAGTTATTCCGGGTATCGGGACGTTAGTAGGAGGAGTGATTAGTGCCGGAGTTGCGGGTGCGTTGACGGGAGCAATTGGTTTTGCAGTTTCAGAAATTTGTTACAATAACGTGAAAAAGTTTCTTGAAGGGCATCCCGTTGATTGGACGAATCTGTTTGAATCAGAGGAATTTTCCCAAAGTGTAGCGGAAGCGTTTCGGATGAAAAAATAGCATTTTATTTAGACGATGGAGGTGGGCTGATTGTCAGAAAAAAGATATGCTAATATTATGATGCTTGGCTGCACGGGGGCAGGAAAATCTTCTTTGATTAATTATCTGGTCGGAAAAGAGGTTAGTAAAGCAAGTGTTGGAACTCCGGTTACACAGGATTTTGATACGTATGAGTTTAGTGATGTTGCTGGTATTCCGCTTCGTATCTTTGATTCCAGAGGCTTGGAAGTGAAAGATTATGATAAGATTGAAAAAGATATTTTTTCTTTTGCACAAAACCGGTGTGGTAGCGAAAATGCCTATGAGTGGATTCATACTATTTTCTATTGCATCAATGTAAGTTCTGGCAGGGTTCAATCAAAAGAGATTGAATTTGTAAAAAAATTGAGCGGAAAAATATCGCAGTCCATCCATGTCATTATGACTCATTGTGATTTAAGCAAAGAATGGAAGGAAAAGGAAACTGCGTTAATGAAGTATGTCAAAACACAGTTGGATGATGAAAAAATTCACATTTTTTGTGTGAATTCTGTTGAATCGAAGAAGCGGGTTGGCATGACTCCTGTGTTTGGACGGCTGGAAATTTTAGACAGTATATTTGAGACGTTGTGGTCTGATATAGCCCATAAAATATCTAAAGAATATGCGAAAGAACTTCATGGCGGTCTTGAAAATATTGTCCGTAGAACAGTTTTTGCAGCTTGTGATAGTGCGATAAATAGGATGAATAGTTTTCGGCTTATATCAGATCTTGTATCGGATAGGGAAGATACGATGAATCAAATGGAAGAGGCGTTTGACAAGTGTATGCAAGAATGGGATCAAATGGAAGAAAAGCTGGAGGAAAAATGTCATGCAAAGATAACTCCTTTGGTAGAGTTTTGTAATGCATATGGTAATAGTATGGGATATGAAATAGAACTTTATAGCTTTTCTGATTTTTTGCCGGACGATTTTATGGATATTGATATAGATGAAATTGTGGAGAGGTCAAAGTTGGGTAGAGCGATGAGTGAAATAGAGGATATGGACAGTGCAGAAGGATTTCAAGTTTTGTTTCAGGCTGGTAAGGCAGTTATGATATTGCTTTCCATGAAGAAGCTGATGAAAGAGTGTTTAGAACGTTGTAAATCTGAGATTTATCGGAGTATACCAAGTTGTAAGGTGATGGAGAAATCTATATATGATAATCTTATGGAAGGGTTTCACAAATAAATAAGAATGTGAGAAAACGATCAAAAACTATAACAATGATGTTATATCAAAAATTCTCTATTTCAAAATATATATTATTCACCTAACCAGACCAGCGGAGCCAATCTGCTGGTCTTAACTTTTGCCAAATTTTAAAGAATGGAGGAAGAAAAAATGTCAGCAGCAGTAGAAAGTATGTTTTACACAAGGGAAAAGCCTTGGCATGGATTAGGGGTCAGAGTGGAGGAGGCACCCACTTCCACAGACGCACTCCGTCTTGCGGGACTGGATTGGGAGGTGGCGCAGGAACCGATCTTTACAGAAGGGGGAGACGCCATTGACGGGTATAAGGTAAATGTCCGTGACAGCGACAGGAAGGTGCTTGGTGTGGTAAGCGACCGCTACAAGATCATCCAGAACAGGGAGGCGTTCGCCTTTACGGACACACTGCTCGGAAGCGGCGTGCGCTATGAGACGGCTGGTTCCTTACAGGAAGGGAAACGGGTGTGGCTTCTGGCAAGGCTGCCGAGGGAGTACATCATTGCGGGGGAGCGCATTTCCCCTTATCTGGTATTCAGCAACTCCCACGACGGGAGCGGCGCCGTGCGGGTGGCGCTGACCCCGATCCGGGTAGTCTGCAACAATACGCTGAACCTTGCGCTGGACACGGCACGGCGGTCATGGTCCATGATCCACACGGGCGACATCAACGGCAAGATGCAGGAGGCAAAAGATACCCTCTTTATGGCGGAGACATACATGGACAGCCTGGGGGAAGCGTTTGAACGCCTGCGGAGGCAGAAGGTGACTGAGAGCCAGTTAAAGGAGTATGTGGAGCAGTTACTTCCGCTGGAGAAGGACGCGACGCCCATGCAGGAGAAAAATACCATGAAGCTGAGGGAGGATATGCTGCGCCGTTATTATGACGCGCCCGACCTGCGGGGCGTGGGGAATAACGCTTACCGCTTTGTCAATGCGGTGTCCGATTTTGCCACCCACGCAAAGCCGCTTCGCCGGACAGCAAACTATAATGAGAATCTCTTCATGCGCACGATGGACGGCAACCCCATGATCGACAGGGCATACCAGCTTGTAAAGACGGCGTAAACAGGGAGAAGAAATAACCTTTTGGTCTTAAGGGATTAAGGGAAACAGTATATCACGGGAAAAATAAGGAATGGATAAGGGTGGTCTGGCATCGTGTTCCAGCTGCCCTTATGCTTTTGGCAGTGTCCGGGACACATACCGGGCAGGAGAGGAGGAGTAACATGTTCAGCAAAATACCATTGGCAGGAGTCAGTAACGCGGAATGGCTCAGATTAAGGAAATCGGGGATCGGCGGCTCCGACGCAGGGGCAATCTGTGGCGTAAACCCCTACAGCAGCGCCATGAAGGTATTCCGGGACAAGACAAATGAAGAAGTGGAGGAGCAGGACAGCGAAGCAATCCGCATCGGGCATGATCTGGAGGAGTATGTGGCACAGCGGTTTACGGAGGCGACAGGATTAAAGGTGCGCCGTTCCAATTATATGTATCGGAGCGTAGAAAATCCCTTTATGATCGCGGATATTGACCGCGTCATCATTGGCGAAGATGCGGGACTGGAATGTAAGACAGCCAGCGCCTACAATGCGGACAAATGGGCGGACGGGAATATCCCGCTCCACTACATTATGCAGTGCTACCATTACATGGCGGTCACAGGGAAAAGGGTATGGTATATCGCGGCGGTTATCCTTGGCAGGGAGTTTACCTACCGCAGATTAGAGTGGGACGATGATTTAATCCAACGACTCATTTCCATAGAAACGGATTTCTGGAATAACCGCGTGGCAAAAGGCATCATGCCGCCGCCGGACGGCAGTAAAGCCTGTGACGAGGTTCTGGAACAGTATTTCCATACGGCGAAGAAAGCCAGCGCCATTGCACTTGTCGGGTTTGACGAAAAGCTACGGCGGCGGGAAGAAATCCTTGGATTTATCTCTGAATTACAGGCGGAACAGAAGCAGATCGAGCAGGAAGTGAAACTCTTCATGCAGGACAATGAACTGGCGAGCAGTGACAGCTTCCGCGTTTCATGGAAAAATATCGACGCCACAAAGCTCGATACGAAGCGCATTAAGGAGGAACGTCCAGAGCTTTATGCCGATTATGGTAAAGTGTCCCATTCCAGACGGTTTGAGGTGAAGGCAGCATAGGAGGGGGTATGGACGTAAAGGAACTGTAGGAGTATGCAACCGAGAATTTGTGCCGAAGCGTCACAAATTCTAATGATTGCAGGGCAGAATCTGAAATTCTGCCCGCATCCCCAGTGCAGAGCGCATCGGAAAGGAGAAAAGATGGAACAAAACTTGATTAGGATGCTTAAAGCGGATGAGATCGAGTGCAGGGTGTCCGTGATCAAAGAAAACGGCTTAAGCCTGTTACTCTATAAGGATGCGAGGGTAGACCAGCGCATCCTCGATGAGACTTTCGGGCCGTTCGGGTGGAAGCGGAGCCACCAGAGCATAGAGGGGAACCTTTACTGCACGGTGGAGATCCATGATAAGGAAACAGGTGAATGGGTGGCGAAGCAGGATGTGGGAACAATGAGTTATTCGGAGAAAGAGAAGGGACAGGCTTCCGACAGCTTCAAGCGGGCGTGCTTCAACTGGGGGATCGGAAGGGAACTCTATACCGCGCCCTTTATCTGGATACCGGCGGGAAAGGCTTCGATCATGTACAAAGAAGATCAGAATAAGGTGAAACGGTTTACCTGCAATGACCGTTTTTCGGTTTCTTCGATCCGGTACAATGATGACCGGGAGATCAGTGCTCTTGTGATCGTAAACGAAAGAGGAGAGCCTGTATATGAACTGAAAGAAAAGGGAGCAGGGACGACGGCTGCCCGTAAAGGGAAAGCCGCTTCGGGAACTGGAAGCAAAGCGGAACCAGCGCAAAAGCCGGGGCAGAAAAAAGCAGCGGGGAAAACGCCAAAAGATTCTGCGGCGATTTCCAAGGCGCAGATGGATTCCCTGCAGGCGGAACTTGACAGGACGGGTGTGACTATGGAAACGGTGCAGAGCAGATACCAGATCAAGGAGCTGGGAGCAATGAGCGCAGAACTCTACGACAGGGTGATGTCCGCGCTGAAACGGACGAAATCGACGGAGGCGGCATAGAAGGGATGTGTATGGGAAGGTGGATAAAAAGATGGAAACAGTCATAAAAACAGTAGTCATAGGGATTCTCACAGTGATAATTGCCGCGTTGAATCAAGATAACTGAGGCGAAAATAATATTAATTTGGTCGGGCGATTCCATTTTCCATTTGTTTCCGTTATACTTTTAGGGTAAAGAGGGGAATACAATGGCAGATGGTGTTGACAACGACGCTGACAACAACGGGTGGGGATATTAGGAGTACCAGAACGTATCATTATGGAAAAATACAGGCTTTATACGGGGATATGGAAGGGGGTTCCGGGTGTCCTGTAACTTAAAATCCTGCGGGACTAACCTCCCGTACCGGTTCGATTCCGGTCGCCGGCATTATCAAAAAGCGGTTCAATCCCAGTGCTTATGCGGGGATTGGCCGCTTTTTACGTTACAGGAAATCGCGACAGTGCAGAATCATTCCCGGAATTTGCCGCAGGTATACTCTTAATGTTCGCTGCCTGGAAATCCGTCTGCATACAGAAAAATAAATTCACCTCTAAAGTCTTACGGAAAATAACCGATACTTATAGTGTAAGATATTGAAGAGGTAATTTTTTTGAGAGAAACCTCTGGAGGAAGGAGGAAATTCGTATGCGTATTGAAGCTTATACACAGGTGCAGCAGGTCTACGGCGCGAAGAGCAGGGCCAAGACACAAAACACAGCTAAAAGTGCGAATTCTGACCAGATTCAGATCTCCAGTTTCGGTAAGGATATCCAGATTGCGAAGAACGCGGTTGCCGCGGCAGAGGATATCAGAAGTGAGCTGACGGCTCCTATCAAGGCGGGCATCGCGAACGGCACATATCATGTGAGCGGTGAGAGCTTTGCCGAGAAACTGATGAAGCAGTATGAGGAGATTGAGAGTCTATAGTTTATTACTACGGGAGGTTTGAGTAGTGGCGAGTTTGATGGAAGCCCTGATCGAGGTTTTGGAGAAAGAAAATCTGGAATATAGGAATCTGTTAGAACTTTCCATGAAAAAAACACCTGTTATCGTATCTGACGATGTAAAAGCTTTAGCCCAGATCACGGATGAGGAGCAAATCATCGTAAGCAGAATCAATCATCTGGATAATCAGAGAAATGAAGCTGTTAATGATATTGCGAACGTACTTAACAAGGATGTTACGAAGCTGAAGATTGCAGATTTGATTAAGATGCTGGCGGCCAGGCCTCAGGAACAGGCGAAACTGGCATCGGTATTTGACGAACTGCGCAGGAATGTCCGTGCGGTAAAACAGGTCAACGAGAGGAACAGAGAGTTGATCGAGAGCGCATTGGAGATGGTGCAGTTTAACATGCGGGTGATACAGTCCATGAATAAAGCGCCGGAGACGGCGAATTATAACAGGGGCGCCTGCAATACCGGTGATGTAATCGGCACAGTCAATAAGGCTTTTGACGCCAAGCAATAAATTGTTGAGGACGGTGGAATATGTCATTAATGGGAAGCCTTTATACAGGCGTATCAGGATTACAAACATCAAGCAATGCGCTCAATACCACAGCGCATAACATGTCTAACTTAGACACCAAAGGGTATACCAGGCAGCAGGTGCAGCAGGGTACGCGTAACTATGTCACGCATGCCAGATACACCAATAAAAACTGGATACAGACAGGTCTTGGTGTCAAATATACCCGAACAAGACAGGAAAGAGACGCTATACTGGACAGAAACTACCGCCGCGAAACGGGGCGGCAGGCTTTTTATAATATTTCGGCGGCAACGCTGGAAGAGATAGAGTATATTCTGGGAGAGTCCAACGAGGGGCACGAGTTTTCCGAAGCGCTTTCCGGCGAGCAGGGACTCTGGGCCGCAGTACAGGAGCTGTCAAACGATCCGACCGCTTCGGTAAACCAGAATCTGTTCGTGACAAAGGCTTATGAATTTATCACGAAAGCGCAGAAGGTGTATAACAGCCTTTGCGAATATCAGGATAATATGAATAATAAGGTTAAGACGGACGTTAACCTGATTAATAAATACGCGCAGGAAATAGAGGCGCTTAACCGGGCGATTGTGAGAGTCGAGGGCGGTCCGGAGCACGCGAACGATCTGCGCGACCGCAGAAACTATCTTCTGGACGAGTTGGGTAAGCTTGGCAACATCGCTTACTCGGAAGATATCTCCGGCTATGTGAGCGTCCGGTTTGAGCAGGTTGATCTGGTGAAAGGCAGTCTGGTCAATGAAATGTGTCTCTATCAGGATACACAGACCGGCTTCTATACGCCTTACTGGAAGATGCTTGCAAAATATGACAAGTTTGACGCGGACGGCAATCCCATCGTCTCTGAAGAAAACATAGAGGGGGCGAAAGTTTTTGATCTGACGCAGGAGATTTCCTCTCTGTATAATACGGATATCGGTTCCCTGAAGAGCATTTTGCTGGCAAGAGGCGATCACAGGGCAACCCACGGCGAGCTTGACAATATCAACACGGACGGCAAATATGAGGAGAACTGGTATCACACACATGTGGAGCAGTCCCTTGTGATGAATGTGCAGGCGGAGTTTGATAAGCTCGTGCACATTATCACGACCAAGATTAATTCGGTTCTTGCAGACGGGGCGAAGAGGGCGACAGAGCTTAATCCCGATTCCACATATCTGCGGGATGAAAACGGCGATCCGTACCAGCTTTTCAAGCTTATGGTGGATGAGAACGGCAAGCCTGAGACAGGCTGGACCGTGGGAAATATTGTGATCAACGAGGAGCTTCGCCAGAATCCTTCCCTGCTGTCGTTCCGGCTGGATGAGCACTCTGAGGATAAGGAGACGATGGAGGCGTTAAAGAAGGCCTTTGAGGAAGCGATATACACGCTGAATCCCAACGTGGCGACGCCGGTCTGCTTTTATGACTATTATAAGAGTCTGGTATCCCAGCTTGCGAACAACGGAGCGGTATTCCGGGCGGTGCAGGAAAATCAGGATGTAGCTACGGACGCGCTGCTGTACGCGAGAGAACAGATCGTGGGCGTATCCTCCGATGAGGAGCTGACCAATATGATTATGTATCAGAACGCTTACAACGCATCCAGCAGATATATCAATGTTATCAGCGAAATGTTGGATCATCTTCTTTCCACATTGGGACGCTGACCGGTTGAAGAAAAATAAGAGGTAATGATATGGCATCTACATTTTTTGGACTGACAATTGCATCATCGGGGCTTCGGGCGGCCAATGCTGCGCTGAACACCACGGGTAATAATATCAGTAACGTACAGACGGCGGGCTACAGCAGGCAGGAGGTACAGACCGAGGCGGCTAACGCGCTGCGTGTCTTTGCTACATACGGCTGTGCGGGCGCAGGCGTGGAGACGCTGGCAATCGAGCGGGTGAGGGATCTTTTCTACGACCAGAAATACTGGGCGAACGAGACCAAGCTCGGCGAGTACGACGCGAAGGTCTATTACTGCAAGATGATCGAGGAGTATTTAACGGACGACAATAAGACGGGATTTAAGACGCTATTTAACAACCTGAGCGATGCCTTGCAGGAAATTACGAAAAATGCCAGCAGCACCGAGACGAAGGCGCAGTTTCTGGGCGCGGCGAAGGCGCTGACGGATTATTTCAATAATATGTACGGGGATCTCAGGGATCTCCAGTCGGATGTGAACGATGAGATTAAGATTCGTGCGGATCAGATTAACTCCATCGCGCAGGATCTGGCAACGGTGAACAAACAGATCAATACCATCGAGCTGACAGGCAGCATCGCAAACGAACTGCGGGATAAGAGAGATCTGCTGCTCGACGAGCTTTCCGCGCTTGTCGACGTGAAGACGCAGGAATTTCCGATTCTGGATCAGGAGGGCAATCCGACAGCGGCGCACAGATTTGTGGTAAAGATTGCCGGCGGGCAGACGCTGGTGGATATGGACCAGTACAGAACACTGAACTGTGTGGCGCGCAAGGAGGAGGAGAAGGTAAACCAGACGGACGTGGACGGCCTTTATGATATCATGTGGAATGACGGGGTAGAATTTAGTCTTTACAACGCTTCCATGGGCGGTGAACTCCGCGGTCTGATTGAGATGCGCGACGGAAACAACGGCGAGTATTTCAAGGGAACGGCTACCAACGTGGCTTTCCACAAGAGCATTTCCACGGTGACCATCAAGACGACAGAGGCGCACTTACAGAGCATGACGAAGTGTAATCTTTCCGACACGGGCGGCGTCATCAATATCGGAAACCAGCTCTATTATTATACAGGTTGGAAATACAACGGCAACGGTGAATACACCTTTACCATTGACAATGAAAAGAGCGACATGCCGCTGACACAGGAAAAGACCTGGACGGATGTGTCCATTGGCGGTGCGATTGATTATCAGGGCGTGCCCTATTATCTGAAACAGATGAACGAGTGGGTGCGTGACTTTACGAAAAAGGTAAACGACATTTTCAAGGAAGGCCTGACGGCGGAAGACCCGCCGAAGAAAGCGGATATTCTCTTTACGGCGGATTACGTCAGACAGGACGGACAGTATAAACAGAACGAGCTGGACATGTCCACGCCGAACGGGGAAAATACCGGTTACTACGATATTACCGCAGGCAATATAACCCTCTGGGATGCGGTGATGAAAAATCCGGACCTTCTGGGAACCAGAAAGGATATCGACAAGGACAGCGGTGTCGGCACCAAGCCGCCGGAAGGAGACGGTGTTGACGAGATAGAAGGCGAGGAGCAGTGCGATCAGGTATGGGCTGTGATTTCCATGCTGACCGACAAGAACCAGTTCAGCTTCCGCGGCAGGGATGCGGGCGGTTTTCTGGAGTGCGTGCTGTCGGATGCGACCCTGAATGCCAGCAATGCCGAGACTTTCTATAAGACTTACTTTAGCCTGGAGACGAATATTGACAACCAGAGAACTTCCATTTCCGGCGTCGACGAGGACGAAGAGGCTATGAATCTGGTGAAATATGAGAACGCATATACGCTGGCATCCAAGATGATCAACGTGTTGACGGAAGTGTATGACAGACTGATATTGCAGACAGGCGTATAGCATGGAGTCATGACGATAAACAATATGACAGAAAGAGGGCTGTAACATATGAGAATGACAAATAAGATTATGCGGAACAACTCCGCATACAATATCAACCAGAATAAGATCTTACAGGATAAACTCACCAACCAGATGACCAGCCAGAGTAAGATCGTGCGTCCCTCCGACGATCCTGTGGTAGCGATCAGGGCGCTTCGCCTGCGGAGCAATGTGACCACGGTAACACAGTATAACGACAGGAATGCGAAGGACGCGGATCAGTGGCTTTCCCTGACGGCGGACGCCATGAACACGGTGGATGAGGTGCTGAATAAGCTTTACGAGCAGGTTAATATTTCGGCGGATAAATATGAGACGGTGGACGATCTGCGGATTATTATGTCCCAGATCAAGCAGCTCACGGCAGAGTTTTATTCCTGCGCAAACGTGGACTATGCGGGCCGCTTTGTCTTTTCCGGCTATCGGACGGATCTCCCGGTGACCTTCACCGAGGAGGACATGAAGGCCATGAAGGAACATCCGGTTTCCTACAATATCGACCAGAAATTTGGCTTTCAGGATATCAGCAGAGTTAACTATACCGAATATGATACGGCGAAGAATATTGATATAGGCACATTTCCGGCGCCTCCGGCAGGTATAGACGACGAAAATTCTTACGAACAGACCGTTACCAATTCGACTATGTATCGTTTCCGCATTTCCTACAACGATCTGGATTCTCTGGGAACGGAAATGACAGATGAGAATGGCAATACGGTATCGGCCGGAAGGAAACTTACGTTTACCATGCCGGACGGTACGGTAGTGACGGCTGAGGCGCAGACGGACGCGAACGGTGCTGTGCAGAAAGATGCGGACGGCAATCCGGTCGTGAATACCACGGCAGTGGATGCAGCCGGTAATCCGGTTGTCCCTGCGCCCCAGGTGATGGAGTTTGCCGATCAGGAGGCGGCCTACAAGGCGATTGCAGACGGTACCTGTACGGGGATCGCTTATATTCCGACCAGCGGGGAAATGGTGTTCTCAAAGGATTTTTACGATAAGAATTTCAACGAGGCGGCTTTTAACGCGAGCACGACAGGTTTTCAGGTAAACTACGACAAGTCCTCGTGGAAAAACGGAGACATCAATCCGGTGCACTACTTCAAATGTACCGAGACAAAGAATATGGCGGCTCCGGGCGAAACACCGGATCTGAGAAAGACCGCTTACAATACCCAGCGCGACGAGGGAAGAAATCAGGATATTTACTATGATGTGGGCTACAACCAGCAGATTCAGGTGAATACCCGCGCAGACGAGATTTTTACCCACGATGTGCAGAGGGATCTGGATGATTTCCAGTATTATCTCAAGCAGCTTGAGGACGTTGAGTCTGTGATAGCGGATCTTAAGAAGAAGCAGGAAGACTGGCCGGAGGACAGCGCGGAGTATAAGGATCTGAGCCTGCGTCTGGAAGGTGCAAACAAGGCTCTGGCATATATCCGCGAAAATATACACACCAAGTTTGAGAATCAGATTACAAAATATAAGAAGTACATGGACGATTCGAGAGTAGCCATGACGGATAACGCTACGAGGGGAAGCCGTCTGGATCTGATTTCCACCAGACTGACGAACCAGAAGCTGACCTTTAAGGAGCTGCAGCAGGACAATGAGGGTATTGATATCACGGAGGTAGCCGTAGAGCTGACAGCATCCGAGCTGACCTACAACGCGGCGCTCATGGCCACAGGAAAAATCATGCAGACAAATCTGATGAACTTTATTTGATAAGCAATGAGCCATGCAGAGACACGAGAAACAGACTGCGGGAGCTTTGCTCACGGCAGACTGTTTCGAAGTGGATCTATGTGGCGAATGCCACATAATGAGCAAAAGGAAGCAGCGGAGCTGCGGTTTTGCGAATGCAGCATGGCGGGGCTGGAAGCGGCAGGAGAAACAGACTGCGGGAGCCTGCTCACGACAGACTGTTTCGGAATACAGTTCAAAAGGAAGGCTGTGACAGAAAGGACGAGGGTATGCAGATTACAACGAGAGTATTCGGAGAGATTACGATTGATGACGAGAAGATCATACATTTCCCAAGCGGAATCATCGGGTTCCCTGATTTGCAGGACTTTGCGCTGATACATGACGAGGAGAAGAGCACGGACACGATTCACTGGATGCAGTCCTTGCAGGAACCCGCGTTTGCGATGCCGGTGATAGATCCGCTGATTGTACGGCCCGACTATAACCCGGAGGTAGATGATGAGCTTTTGAAAAACATTGGCGATCTGCAGCCGGAGGAGCTTCTGGTGATGGTGACGGTGACGGTGCCTAAGGACATTAAGCAGATGAGTGTGAACTTAAAAGGCCCTATCGTAATCAACGCGGCACAGAGACTGGCGACGCAGGTGATCGTGGAGGGGGATGAGTATCTGGTTAAATTCCCGATTTATGATATCCTGAATGCGAATAAAAAGAAGGCGGGTGAGTAAATGTTAGCTTTATCCAGAAAGAAGAATGAAGCGCTTGTGATTAACAACAATGTGGAGATCACGGTACTTGAAATCAAAGGAGAGCAGGTAAAGCTTGGCATTAGCGCACCGAGGGAAGTGCCTGTGTATAGGAAGGAAGTTTATGTGCAGATTCAGAGCGCGAACAGGGAGGCCGGAGATGTGGACGGCATGGAGGCGCTTAAGAATTTGCTGGGATAAGCGGGATAAGATAAAGAGAGCGCGGGTCGGGGCTTAACCTCGTCACCGCGCTCTTTTTCCTGAAATAATTCTGTCCCGTGCGGCTGCATAGCCGCAGCATTATCACTTTATGGTATCGGTAAGTATCTTTAGCATCTGAGCAAGTCTGATCTCATATGTGTGGCAGTTCGCCACTTTCTCATATCCGTTGATGGCGATTTCCACCCGCTCCTCGTCGTGGGATAAATAATAGCGGATCTTTTCTTCTAACTCCGCCATGGATTCATAAGTCTCTAAATCACGGCCAATCTCAAAATAGTCGGGTATTTCGGTCTGGTAGTTGGTGAGGAGAAAACCGCCGCAGCCGAGAATATCCCAGATCCGCAGGGAAAGTCCCGTCTCGATGGGACGCATGGTCATGTTTAAATTAATTTTGCTTGCCTGAAAGACCTTCGGCATCCCGGTCAGGGTGCTTACGCCGCCTTTACAGTGTACCCCGGGGAGGCGGGAGGCGTCGCTTCTGGTGTAGAGGGTGACGTCAAAACGTTCGGAGAGACGGTTCAGGGTGCGTTCCCTCTCCACGGCGGCCAGTTTCATGCCGATATACTGATGCGCCACAAGATAGCGGGACATGTCTGCGTAAACATCGTCGCTTTTATAAAAGGCGGGATCGGCTTTTTCGATCTCCCGGATCACCTCCTCCGTCAGGCTGTCGGAAATGAAATTGCAGCCGTATACTTTGAGCTGGGCTTCCATCAGTCCGTCCACGAAGCCGCGGGTGCGGTCGGAGAGCGTCAGACTGTCATATTTGCATTTTTCCGTATACAGGGAGCCTACGAAGGACACATCCGCCCCGCAGGCGTCGTAATCTTCTTCCGTCATTTCAAGTATGGTTTTTTCAAAGCGTTTTACGTTTGTGGCCAGCGGCAGATAGTAAATGCAGTCCGGATTGATCGGGGAAAAGAAGTCGTACTGCGCCTTATCGAATAAAAAAATACGATTGTATGCGTTTTTCAGGGCGTTGGAAAACAGCTCGGGCACTGGGGAGTCCACGCTCCAGCAGACGTAGGGTACTTTCCATTTTTCGCAGGTGTAGGAGACTGCCGGAAAAAAATTGATGCTGAACACAAAGGCGAGGGGGTGGGCCAGAATCCACCCGGACACTTTCATCGCGCATTCCCGTGGAGAAATCTGCTTGTTGTGCATTTCCAGCTCTTCCGTATGTACCGTGATGCCGAAATTCGTAAAAACCTGCAGGATATCCGGCTCACATATGCTGTTGTAGCGGTAGAATAAAATTTCCATCAGAAATGATTCCTTTCGGTGTTTGATTTAACAGGCAATTGCAAAACTCCTTCTTCGTTGTTGAGATTGCACAAATAGTATAATCAACACAGACGCGCTTTCGCTCCGCTCCGAGCGTAGCAGACGCTAAACTCGTGGAAAACCTCGTTAAGCGCTGACGCTCTACAAGGGTCTGCTTATGATTATACTATTTGCACAATTAATGCGGATCTAAGAAGAGTTTCGCAAATGCCTGTTTGATTTAAAACTCCGTTTCCACAGCGGTAAAAAAGATTTCGGCCGTCTCCGCCAGATCTTTCTGGCAGGCGGTCAGGCCGCAGGGGCGGCAGACTTCCGCATAGCAGTTCAGAACGGCCTCTTTCAGGGCGTTTGCATAAACCGGCAGCTCGTCGTTCTCCAGATAGTCATACAGGGAGAGAAGAAGCTCTTCCGTCTGCCGGAGGATCGTCACGGCGATGAACCAGGCTTCGTCCGGCAGGGCCGTACCGGCAAGCATGGCCTGAATCAGACCGCCAAGATCTTCCGTCCGTCTGGTGATTTCGGATGCGCGCGCGAGGACGAAGGCCTCGGAGCCGTTTTCGCGCGCGAAATCCATGACGGCCTCGTCGACGGTCAGGGTGTAGAGCGTACAGGGGCCGAAGCTGTCCTTTTTTGCCTTTGTACACAGACAAACCAGTTCCTCAGGTACGGTTTCCTTTATCGTGTAGAGAAGGAACAGGCCGCCCGGTTTTACCTTGTTTATGGCGTCACAGACTGCCGCAGGCGCGGGACAGGTGTCCAGCCGGTAGAGCAGTGCGCTGCAGGAGCCGGGGCTTACCGCCGTGAAAGAAAAGGGACTGAGCGCCAGCGCCGTCAGGGCGCTGCCTGTATGCAGAAAGGTCATAAAATCCTGTATGACCCGATAGGCCATGCAGTCTGTGCCGGCGCCGTAGGCCGCCAGATTTTTCGCGCGGTTATCCGAGAGAAGCAGGGGATACAGGCGGCGCAGAAGCAGGGCATAGCAGCCAAGATACGGGTCGTCCCGGCAAAGCTCCGCGAATTTTGCCATGCTGCAGGAAAGGCGTTCCCAGACGGTTTCGCCTTCGCTGTAGTAGACTGAGAAATAAGGTCTTTTCGTTATGTTGGAATAGTCGGGAAGCGCTGGTTTTTCCAGAAGTGTAAAAACCTGTCCGCTCTCTTCCAGAGAGACGCAGGTGCCGGTGGCTATTATTCTCATGACGTTCTCCTTTTCAGCGCCTGCAGACCGACAAGACTCCGGAGCCTGCCGGCCAGCCGTTCATAGTCGAAATACGCCCGCATATAAGAGCGTATCTCATGAAAATTGCGGGCAAGATAACCGGTATCCTGACAGAGTGATAAAAGCTCTTTGGAAAAACCTTTCACGTCCTCCGGATCCGGTGATATTCTGCCCACCCGGCCGTTGTCGGTCATATCGGGAGCGGCGTCCACGCCGGTGGTGATTACGGTGCAGCCGAAAATGGCGGCTTCCGAAAATACATTGGGGCTGCCGCCTTCCCCGCGTGAGGGAAGGGCAAAGATTCTGGCCCGCTTGTAATATTGATAAAGCGTCTGTTTGTCGGAGATATGTCCGGTCAGATGTATGTGCGGCGCAAGCGGCGGAAACTCCTTGCAGAAACGGTCATATTCCGCCTGAAATTCAGGGGTGACGCTTCCTGCCATGACAAGCTCCCACGGCTCCTTGAGAGAGGGGAAAGCCAGGGCATAGGCATAGAGAAGCATCATGGAATTTTTCTGGGCGGTGCCGAGCCGTCCCACAGTGAGTATCATATTTTCCTTGTCCGCGAACTGCACGTCGCCGGCCTCCGGATAGAGCGGGTACCACACCCCGTTTGGGATATATTCCACGGGCCGCAGCCATTTTTTATAGAGAAAGGATTGAAGACTTCTTGTCTCGCAGCTTATGATGTCGCAGTCCTCCAAAAAGACGGAAAAATTTTTGTCATGGAGGGGATAGGCGTTCGCCCAGTCAATATTGGTATCCAGTTTCATATATATGACGCCGTCGGGCCGCAGAGATTTGTATGTGCGTGCAAGTTCCATATATTCGCCCCTCGCCCCGAAGAGAAAGAGCAGGTCGATATCCTGACTGTGGGCGGATACATAGCTGACAGCCGCCTCCATATGGGGCCGGTCCTCTGGCAGGGGGATCAAATCCGTCCCTTCCAGACAGGACAGGTAGGGGTAATCCCCTGTGCGCTGCGTTACGATCGAAAAGCTTTCCCCGAAGAGCCGGTAACAGACGTAGGGCAGGAGCACGCGGTCTTTTAAGAGCTGTACGTTTTCCAGCGGATAAGCCGGGATCATGCACATTTTATATTTTCTCATGGAATCAGGTCTCCCATCGGTTGATTTGGTTTGATGGGATTATTATATAGGAAACGGGAAACGATTTCAAATTTTTAAAGATATTTCATTATTTTCATTGGTTATCCTAAATTTTTGCGGGTTTTTTCCGATATAGAATACAAGAGATTGCGTCTGTCTGCACGCCTGCGGCGGACGTTATCATGAGACGATTCCATATTTTTTTACAATATCACACGGAGGTGATTGACGATGGCAACAATTGAACCATTAAACAGCGCCATGACCTATCAGGCACAGGCAGCGGCAAAACCCCAGGCAGTGGCCCCGGTGAACACGGAAGTTCCGGAAGATGGGCAGACGGTCAATGTCGATGAGACGACCGCGTCCGTGACAAGATCGCAGCCGGAGGACGAGAAGAGCGGCGGAGGGGCCGGGAGTCAGCAGCAGTCCGCGAATGCGAAGACACAGCAGCAGGCGAACACCAAACCGGCCAGAGAGCAGCAGCAGTCCGAACAGCTTAAAAAAGCGATTATGGAAATGAACAGAAGGATCAACAACAGCAATGAAGAGGCTGTTTTTGGCGTTCACGAGGACACAAACCGGATCATGATCAAGATCATGGATAAGGAGACCAAGGAAGTGATCAAGGAATTCCCTCCGGAGAAGACGCTTGACATGATTGCCAGAATCTGGGAAATGGCCGGTATTCTTGTGGACGAAAAGATGTAGGCAGTTAGGAGGAGACGACAATGGCTATCAGAATTACAGGTATGTACTCGGGGCTTGACACCGAGAGTATCATCAGTGAGCTTGTTTCGGCTCAGAGCTATAAGAAAAACAAACTGGTAAAGGAACAGAAGAAGCTGTCGTGGAAACAGGACGCGTGGAAATCTTTGAATACGAAGATTTACAGCTTTTATCAGAAACTGGACGATATGCGGCTGCAGTCTTCTTATTTAAAGAAGAAAACGGTGGTGTCCAATTCCAATGCCATTAAGGTAGTGGGAGGCAATATGGACGGCACCCATAAGGTGTCGGTGGAGCAGTTGTCCAAGACCGCATCTTTGACCAGCGGCAGTCTGGCGAAGGGAAACACACATTACACAGGAAATGCAACCCTGAAACATCTCGGTTTCAGCGGCACGGGCAGCATCCGTCTCAGCGACGCCGCAGGCAACTTCGTAGACATCGACGTCGATGAAAACATGAAGATCAACGACTTCGTGAAGGCGATCAACGACAATACGGCGCTGAAAGCCAGCTTCGATCAGGATAACCAGCGTATTTACCTCAGCTCATGGGCATCCGGGGAGGCGGGGAACTTCTACCTGTCCGGAAACGATGCGGGCGGTCTGGAGGCTTTGAAGACATTAAAGCTTCTGTCTGCAACCGATATTGACAAACTGACGGCGGCGGGCGGCGAGTACGACGTCTGGTCGAAGTATGTGGATGCCGATCTGGCGGCGATGACGGCGGATCCTCCGACCTATTCGTCTGCGGATTATACGGAGGAGTATAAGAAGCTGATCAGAGAGGAGACGCTGAAACGCCTGAAGGAGCTGAAAGCGGAGAACGATAAGCTGGGTCAGGCGAATGAGAACTGCGACAAGGCGAACCAGAAGAATCTGGATACGCTGAAAGAAATCTTTGAAAACAAGGATGGCAAATACGACGCGTATCAGGACTTTATAGACGGCTATAACAGCGCTTGGGATAAGGATACCGATCAGGCGGCGATCAAGGCGGCCGGAGAGGCTCTCTATGACAAGATCTACGGCGTAGAGCAACAGGCTATGGAAGATGACGGAACAACGCCCAAGGTGGATGAGGACGGCAAGCCGGTCATGGAGCGCGTCGGCGGTTTGACAGGCGAATTGAATAAGGCGAAAGATGACCTCAAGGCGGCGCAGGATGCGTTAAAGCAGGCGCAGGAGAATTTTGAGAACGGCACCGGGACGCTGGATGACGTGGATGCGGCTTCCAAGGCTGTCACGGCGGCTTCCGAGGCTGTCAGCAAGAAGCAGACCGAGATCGATAAAGCAAAAGAGGTTTACAGCGTTTACAGTGCGTTTGACAAGAATGTGGCGGAGAAAGCAGCCAATCAGGCTAAGATCGATGCAAACGACGCCAAGTTCAGCTATAGCAAGGACGCTGACGGGAAGGAAACCTATCTGGAGAAGGATGCGTCCGGCAATCCGGTAGATATCGGAGAGGGCGTAGTGGCGAAAGAAGTCGCCGCAGAGTTTGACAAGAAGGTTATCGCAGCGAAGGAAATGATGAAAAATGCGGCAACGTGGAAGGACGCGGCGCAGGGCACCAAGGTTGACGGGGAAAATGCGAAGATCAAAGTGGACGGCGTTACCTACGAGTCCGGCACCGACACGCTGACTGTGAACGGCATGACCATCACGGCTCTCGAGGAGACGGATAAGGATGTGACCATATCGACCAAGACGGATACGGAAGGCGTCTACGATATGATCAAGGATTTCATCACGTCGTACAGCGAGCTGATGAATGAGATGGATTCGCTTTATAACGCAGAGTCTTCCAAGGGGTATGACCCGCTTCTCGCAGAGGAGAAGGAGGCGCTTTCCGACAGTGAGATCGAGGAGTGGGAGAAGAAGATCAAGGATTCTCTGCTGCGCAGAGACTCTACGCTGAGCGGTGTGTCCTCCGCCATGAGAATGGATATGATGATGACCATGGAGATAGGCGGGAAGACTTTGTCCCTCGCGGATTTCGGCATCGAGACGCTGAGTTACTTCAAGGCGAAGGACAATGAGAGAAACGCTTACCATATCCTTGGGAATAAGGACGATCCGTTAAGCTGGGAGCAGGAGGCAGGAAAACCTACCCTGGACAGTATGATCGAGAATGAGCCGGAAAAGGTGATGGAGTTCTTTACGGGTCTGACGAACAAGCTGCATGACACGATTGCGGATAAGATGTCCCCGACGACGATGAGCAGCGCGCTCACTGTCTACAATGACAAGAAGATGAAAGAGGAATATGACGAGTATACCAGTCTGATCAAGAAGCAGGAAGACAAACTGAATGCTTATATGGATAAGTGGTATGCGAAATTTTCAGCCATGGAGACGGCGCTTGCGAAGCTGGAATCCAAGAACAGCTCGCTTTCGAGTCTGTTCGGAGGCTGATGCGTATAACAAAGGCAGGTAGGATCAAGGAGGAGAAAAGCTATGCCGGCACGTAATCCATTCGCGGAATACACAACAAATAAAATCCTGACAGCGTCCCCGGCGGAGGTGACACTGATGCTCTATGAGGGGGCGATCAAGTTCTGTAATATCGCAATCGTTTCGATTGAGCACGGCGAGATTGAGAAGGCGCATTTAAACATTAAGAAGACGCAGCGCATTATCGAGGAATTTCGCAATACGCTGGATCACAAGTACCCGGTGGCGGAAGATTTTGACCGGATTTATGTGTATCTGCTCCAGCGGCTGCTGCAGGCTAATATCAAGAAGGACACGGCGATTTTGGAGGAAGTGAACACACATTTGAGAAGCGTTCGCGATACATGGAAGGAAGTCATGCGGCAAAACAATCAGCGTGCGTAGAGAGGTGGCGGTATGGGACTGAGCAGTGCACAAATTCTGGTGGAGAGTCTGGAGAAAAAGAGCCGGATTCTCGATGAGATCATAAAAGAGAATGAAGCGCAGGAGGCGCTGTTCAAACAGGATCAATTGGATATGGAGGCGCTGGACGCTTCCGCGGACAGGATGGGCGGGCTGGCGGAGAAGCTGGAGCTTCTGGATGAGGGATTCGAGGCGGTATATGACAGGATCAGACAGGAACTGATCGAAAACAAGTCGGCATACCGCCAGGAGATCAGACGGATGCAGGAGCTGATTGCCGTGATCACGGAGAAAGTGGTGGGCATCAATGCTGCCAGAATGCGCAATAAGACGCAGGCGGAGAACCAGTTTAAGAAGAGCAGACAGCAGATTGGCCGGGCTTCTTCCAAGATGAAGGCAAGCCAGAACTACTATAATAATATGAACCGCTTAAACTTTGTAGATCCGCAATTCTACGATAGTAAAAAGTAAGAAAGCCCCTTAGAAAAAAATTAAAAAATTTTTTTCTAAGGGACTAAAGTATATCGGATTCCCACCGATATATAATACAAGTAAAGTAAAACATTTACTTGAAGGCAGTGGCAAAGCCGATGTCAGCGGACGGGACGGAGGATGAGCCACACAAACAAAAAGGCGGCAAGGATGCCGCAATAAATTCAAGGAGGAATATAGTATGATAGTAAAACACAACATTACAGCGATGAACTCTAACAGAATGTTAGGACTGACCACTTCTTCTCAGGCTAAGTCCACAGAGAAGTTATCTTCCGGTTACAA
>ERZ808037.922-NODE-922-length-22714-cov-13.702611_pt1 | contig 22714 bp, 22 predicted proteins | sample MGYA00380190_ERZ808037 | MGnify/ENA primary metagenome ERZ808037 (study PRJEB31490, sample SAMN06133399) | mouse gut metagenome | isolation source: J9 | host: mice | place: China: Chengdu | collected 2015-05 ... | reverse complement strand
GCCCTGGCGGGCAAGGGCGGCACCCTGTGGGTGGAGCTGAGCTCCGCCACCGCCTTCGACACCCCGGAGCTGCTGAAGCTTTCCCCCGACACCCTGGAGCGGTTCTACGCCGACCAGCCGGAGCTGACGCTGTACCGCCGGTTCTTCACCGTCCTCCAGGACAAGAAGGAGCACACCCTGTCCGACGGGGAGGAGAAGCTGCTGGCCGCGGCGGGCGAGATGGCCCAGGCCCCGGACGAGGTGTTCTCCAAATTCTCCAACGCCGATCTCACCTTCCCCGACGCGGTGGACGGCCAGGGCAGCCGCCTGCCCCTGTCCAACGCCACCTTCGTGCCCTATGAGATGAGCGAGGATCGGGCGCTGCGCCGCTCCGCCTACGAGACTTACTACGACACCCTGGGTGGCTTCCGCAACACCGCCGCCGCCCTGCTGGACGCGGAGGCGAAAAAGCGCCGCTTCTTCTCCACCGCCCGGAAATACGAGTCCCCCCTGGCCGCCGCCGTGGCCTCCAACCGGGTGCCGCCCCAGGTGTACCGCAATCTGGTGGACACGGTGAACGCCAACCTGGACAAGCTCCACCGCTACGTTCGCCTGCGGAAAAAGCTGCTGGGCGTGGACGAGCTGCATATGTACGACATCTACGCCCCCATGGTGGCGGGGGCGTCCAAGGTCATCCCCTTTGAGGAGGCCAAGGCCACCGTCTACGACGCCCTGGCCCCCATGGGCGAGGAGTACCGGGCCATCATCCAGGAGGGGCTGGACAACCGCTGGATCGACGTGTACGAGAACGTGGGCAAGCGCTCCGGCGGCTATATGAGCGGCGTGGTGGCCCACCCCTATATCCTGCTCAACCACAAGGACGACCTGGACAGTATGTTCACCCTGGCCCACGAGCTGGGCCACGCCGTCCACTCCTACCTGTCCAACAAGACCCAGCCCATCGTCTACCGGGACTACGTGATCTTCGTGGCGGAGGTGGCCTCCACCTGCAACGAGGCCCTGCTCATGGAGCACCTGCTGGCCCGCACCACCGACAAAAAGGAGCGGGCGTGGCTGCTCAACCACTTCCTGGAGCAGTTCAAGGGCACCCTGTACCGCCAGACCATGTTCGCCGAGTTCGAGCTGCGGATGGGCGAGCTGAACGCCCAGGGCACGCCGCTGACCGCCGAGCTTTTGTGCGCGGAGTACAAGGCCCTCAACGCCAAATACTTCGGCCCGGACATGGTGACGGACGACCGCATCGCCCTGGAGTGGGCCCGCATCCCCCACTTCTACTACAATTACTACGTGTACCAGTACGCCACCGGCTACTCCGCCGCCATCGCCCTGTCCCGCCGGATCCTGAAGGAGGGCGCCCCCGCGGTGCGGGATATGCTGGGCTTCCTGTCCGGCGGCTGCTCCCAGGATCCCATCGACCTGCTCCGGGGGGCAGGGGTGGACATGGCCTCCCCCAAGCCCGTCCAGGACGCGCTGGATCTGTTCGGCGCGCTGATCGACGAGATGGAAGCCCTCATGGGAAAAGAATCGTCTATTGACTGCGGAGGCGCCCTATGAGAGACGCGTTAAAAGGTATCAAATGGAGCCTGATTCTGGCCTCCCTGCTCTTTTTGTTCCTGGGCGTCTCGCTGCTGATCTGGCCCCACACCAGCAACCTGATCCTCTGCTATATCGTTTCCGGCGTGCTCACCGCCTACGGCCTTTTCCACATACTCGCTTACTTTGGTAAGGATCGCGACTCCTGGATCGGACTGGCCGTCGGCGTCATTTGCACCGCCTTTGGTATTTACGCCCTGGCCCAGCCCACCCGCATCAGCGATATCATTTCCATCATCCTGGGTGTCGCCATCCTGGTGGATGGGGTCATGAGCCTGCGGCGGGACTTTGCGCTGCGCGGGGCGGGCTTCCTCCAGTGGTGGATCCCCTTTGTTCTGGACGTGCTCATTCTGGTTTTGGGGGCGGTTGTGGTGTTCAACCCCAGCCTGTTTGCCGAGCTGCTGCTCCAGATCATCGGGGTGATCCTCCTCTATGAGAGCATATCCGACCTGTGGAGCATTCACCGGCTGGCCAAGCTGACCCGCTCTGCCGTGGTTGAGGGCGAGGTCATCGACGTGCAGGATACGGAGTGACACAGGATAGAACGAGGGGACGATCCACGTTGGATCGTCCCCTCGGTTCGTGAGCGCGTTAGCAACAGACCCCGACACGATATGCCGGGGTCAACAGCCGGGCGCTGAGAGATGAAGCAGAGCAGCCTCCGAACTGTGGTAGAATGGGGAGCGTTTAAGGCGCCAGACACAAGCAGGAAGGAAGCTGCTCTATCTGTAGAGAATGGTATCCGGCTGTGGCGAATTTATCAAGCGGGACTTTTGAGTTTTATGGAGGTGCGGAAATGGAGCACGCGCTGAAAAACAGGGGAGCGGGGCTGAGGAAAGTGCTGAAAATTGTTGGCATCATTTTGCTGGTTGTAATCATCGGAATTATTGTTCTGCTGAAGTATTTGGGGAGCAGGCCCGCCGCCCCGGCAGACTATCAGCAGCGAGTAGAAACCGGCGGTGAGCTTGAGGCTGAGTATATGGCCAACGGGAGTTTTGAGGTATCTGTTTATGAGGAGCCGGTATTGCAGGTTTTCAAGAAATACGTGATCTACTACCCGGCTGAGCTTGAAACATCAGACAAGCAGTATCCTGTTATCGTGATTTGCAACGGAAGCGGAACGCCCATCTCAAAATATCCCGCCGTGCCAAAACACTATGCGTCCTGGGGATTTATCGTGATAGGGACGGAAGAAGAAAACGCATGGAACGGCTTTGGCGCAGAAATGAGCGTTCGGCACCTCCAAAGGCTGAATGACAACGAGCAGATTGAGGAGGGGAAAGCAAATATTTTTTATCAGAAAGTCGATTTGTCAAATGTAGGCATTGTAGGACACTCCCAGGGCGGTGTCGGCGTGCTCAACGCGATCACGGCCCAGGCACACAAAGACGTATATAAGGCCGCCGTTTCCCTATCGCCCACAAATAAAGAATTGGCACACGCCCTTGAATGGGATTATGATGCAACTCTTGTGGATGTTCCAATCCTGTTGATTTCCGGCGAAGGCGGGGGCGATGATTGGGTTGTAACGGGGGAGCAGCTGGAGAGCATATACGATGATATAGCCGATCATAAAATCATGGTACGCAGAAACAACACCGTTCATCATGAAGTCCTTTACGCTCCAGACGGCTACGTAACAGCATGGTTTATGTGGCACTTACAGGGCGATCAGGACGCCGCAAAAGCATTTGAGGGAGAACACCCCGAAATTCTGGACAACACGCTGTATCAGGATGCAGCGGTCAGCCTCAAATGAACGCAGGCAGAGCAGGAAAAGAGGATAAAAGGTTCTGTCAGTTCAAACAAGGACGTGATGGCCCCGGTGGGCGGGGCGCCGAACACGAAGCCGTCGTACGATACCTTCAGCAGTACGCCGCCTTGACCGCCTCCAGAAACCGCTGAACCGGCGGGGTGGGGGCAGGGGCGTGGAGCAGCCCAAAGGGGATCGTGTAGTCCCAGTCCACCGGAACCGTTTTGAGCAGCGGGTGTACGCCGTCCCAGACATCGACGGTCATCAGGATATCGCTGCTGTTCTGGCACCGGTTGAACACGCTGAGATTGAACATCTCAAAATCTACGATGTTGATCTGGGGGTGGAGCCTCCACAGATCGTCCCGCAGCACGTCCAGATAGCGGTTCCAGCCCCGCCGGATCAGCATAAAATTTTCCCCGTACAAATCCTGGACGGACAGCCCGCTTTTTTGGGCCAGGGGGTGGTAAATGGACATGGCGCAGCGGATAGGGGCCTTTGCCAGCTCCAGCCCCGCGCAGCGCCGCTCCTTCAGGAACGCCTCGTCAAACAGCCCGGCCACCAGGTCGATCTTCCAGCCCAGATTCCGGAGGATGTTGACGGAATTCTCCGGGGTGTTCTCAAAGGGCACCAGCTGGAATTTGACATCCGGGCAGCGCTCCTGAATGCGGGGCCACAGCTCCAGCAGGAACTGCCCCGGCGTCATGGGGGAGGTGCCGATGCGGATGACGTTGTCATCCTTCTGCATGGCGTTTTTGGCCCGAACTACCGCCTCCCGGCTGTACTGGATGATGTGTTTGGCGTCTCCATACAGCGACTTGCCCGCTTCGGTGAGGGCCAGCCCCCGATGGGTGCGGACAAACAGCTTCACGTCCAAGTCCCGCTCCAGCAGGTTGATCTGCTTGATCACCGCCGTGGTGGAGACGAACAGCTCCTCAGCGGCCCTGTTAAAGCTGCCCGCCTCCGCCACCCGGATAAAGGTGTCCAATTGGGGGTTATACATGGCGCACACCTGCCTTTGTTCCAGTTTACCCTATTCCGGCAGATGGTGTCAATCGTGAAGTGAACTCCAGAAAAAGCGCAGGGCGTTATACATATATTCGTTTGCCGCCGTGCCGTCGTGGGCGTAGCCCTCCCGCTCGCTGTCGGCAAAGGTGAACACGTCCATCTCGCCCATGGAGAACCCGCCGAACCCCCGGTGATCCCGGGAGGCGGCCAGGCTATCCCGGTCGGTGCCCTCGGCGTAGGTGCTGTACTTCGATTCCACGGCGGGGACAAGATCGTTCACCAGCTCGTTGTGAAGGTTGTCGGTGAGCCGCAGGGCCAGGAAGTAGTTTCCGCTGTCCGAGGGACTGGTGTTGTTGTAGGTGGGCAGGGCGATGATCAGCGGTTTGATTTTTCCGTCCTCAATGGCGTGATCCATGATGTGCTTGAAGGCGTGGGGGTCGTCCGGGGTGCCCATGGTGGTGGTCTCATTGCTCCAGCCGCCGTGGCTCAGGTAAAAGACGTTGTACCGCTGTTCTCCCGTGTAGCCGTAGGGCAGGTAGACCCAGGCCGTCTTGGTCAGCCTTTGGGTGCGCTGTTCATAGGAGAGGGACTCCCAGGTCTGGTATTCCAGCTTTTCCAGCGTCCCCTGGTGTTCTGCGGGGCTGGTGTAGCCCTCCGGGATGTATTCCAGCTCCTCCGGAATGGTTCCCCCGCCCCGCTGGCGGAACAGCCAGCCCATGACCTGCTCATCGTGGGCGAACGCCTGCCCGCCCGCGTGCTGATCCTGGTAGCCCTGTTCCGTGAAATAGCTCCCCGGCCTCACGTCCAGCACCGCCAGCTTATCAATCTCATCTTCGCTCAGCCCCTGTTCCTGGTAAATTCGGCGAAGCTGGGCGTAAGCGCTTTTCAGCGAGCCGGAGCCATAATAGCTGTCCTCCTCGCCGATGGCCAGGTACACCGGCGTTTTCGCCGCCGCCAGCACCTCCAGGTCGCCGTCCCATTTGGACGCGGCGAGCAGATAGGCGGCGTACAGCTCGGGTTTTGTGCCCATCACCAGGGAACCCGTCTCTCCGCCGCCGGACATTCCGTGGAGATAGACCCGATCCGAATAGATGCTGTAATGTTCCAGGAAGTATTCCGTCAGCGCGATGGTCTGATCGGCGCTGGTCTGGCCCCAGTCGTCCAGCTGGGGGGACAGGACGATCATTTTGCCGTTGTACCGGATGGCCTCGGGGCCGAAGTCCTCCACCATGTTTGCCCCTACACCTTGGAAGTACAGCCCCTCCCAACCGGGCAGGGTGAGGAACAGTGCGTAGGGCTTGCTGCCGTCGCAGCTGTCCGGGATATAGCTGGAATAGTGGATATCACCCAGCTCGGAGTGGTAGACGTTGTCGTTGACAAAGCCCCGCTGGGTCTGGATGCCCACGGTGATGGCGTCGGGGGGTGTTGGCTTGTCGGGAAGCGGCTTGGTCTGCGCCCCGCACCCCGGCAGGCCCGCCAGTGTCATAGAGCACAGCACTCCTGCGATCAGCTTTTCTAATGCGGTTCCAAACATAAAAACCTCCTGTCCGCCTTTATCCACCGATATCCACCAGCTGATAGCTCCTGCTGCCCAGGCCGATGTCCTGGGCGTGCTCCAGGGTGTGGATGCCCTGCTGGCGTTCAATGCGCTGCATCAGGCTCTCGTTCCCCTGGGCGCGGCTGACGATGTCGACGCACGCCTGATCCAGTGCCACCGGGTCGGCGGAGGCCAGGATGCCAATGTCGTGAATGTCCGGCTCATGGGGGTTGCCGTCACAGTCGCAGTCAATGGAGATGCGGTTCATCACGTTGACATAGACGATCCGCGCCCCGCCGCCCAGGTAGTCGGACACAGACTTGCCCGCCTCGGCCATGGACTCGGTGAAGGCGGTCTGGTCGCCGCCCCAAGGGCTGGTGTGGGATTTCCCGCCGGTGTGGATGAGGCACTTGCCTTCGGCGGAGCCCAGGCCGATGGAGATATTCTTGATGGCCCCGCCAAAGCCCGCCATGGCGTGGCCCTTGAAGTGGGACAGCACCAGATAGGAGTCGTAGTCGGCGAAGTGGGCCCCCACCAGATTCTCAGTCAAAACAGACCCGCCGTTTACAAGCAGAGACATGGAGCCGTTTTCGTCCAGAATCACCACGTCGGCGATGTCGTTGAAGCCGTGATCCCTCGCCACCTGATAGTGCATGGCGGTCTCCGCCCGGGAGCCGCCATAGGCGGTGTTATTCTCCACGATGGTGCCGTCCACCTTCTGGACCACGTCCTTGATGAGCTCGGGCCGCAAGTAGTTGCTGTTGGGCGGCTCGCCGGTGGACAGCTTCACCGCCACCCTGCCGGTGGGGGCCCACCCCAAGGCCTCGTACACCGCCACGATGGCCTCCGGGGTGATGTCCGAGATGTAGTACACGGTGGAGCCGCCCTCGGACTGGTGTTCCAGGGCGGACAGGGCGATGCCCAGCAGGAACCAGGGCCCGGTGGCCTTCACGTTGCGGCCTATGTTCTTCAGCAGGCGCAGGACGGGGTTGGGGTCGGTGTCCCGGTTGGTTGGCCCGGAGAAGCGGTCAAAGTTGAAAAAGTGCTTTCCCCGGAAGCACCACCGCACCAGCAGTCCCGCCGCCGCCCCGCACAGAAAGCTGGACAGGATGCGGATGGCCAGGGCTACGGGCCCCAGGGCGGTGCTGTAAATGATGAGCTGGGGGTTGAGCAGAATGGAGCTCATCATGAACGCCGCCAGCCAATCGTCGGCCATGCCGCGCTGGGAGAAGGAGGCGGCCAGAGGGATGGTGCCGTACATACAAAGGGGCGAGGCGATGCCCAGGGCGCTGGCCGGGATCACCCCCAGCGCCCCCAATTTCCTGTCCTGGATGGAGCCGAACAGCCGGTGAATGGCCCCCTTGCAGAACACCGAGATCACCGAGCCAATCACCATGCCCAGCACCCAGTAGGGGAGGATCTGCCGGAGCTGGAGCTCGAAGTAATACCGAAGGTAGACCAGCTCCCGGTGCAGAATATCCAGCATGAACCCGCTCCTTTTAGTTGTGGAGCTTCATGCCGTGGAGCATCTTCACAAAAGCGGGGGAGAAATGATCCACGATCTCGCTGTGTCCCAGATCCAGCTTGGCGATCTCGGCCATGTCTCCATCGCTGAGGGCAAACTCCCAGATATCCATGTTCTGCTCCATGCGGTCCCTATGGACGGACTTGGGGATGACCACCACCCCCCGCTGGACGTTCCACCGCAGGGCCACCTGGGCGGCGGACTTGCCGTACTTCTGCCCGATGGCGGTGAGGACGGGATGGGTGAAGATGCCGTGCTTGCCCTCGGCGAAGGGGCCCCAGGCTTCCGGGATCACGCCGTACTCCTTCATCAACGCCAGCGCGTCCTCCTGCTGGAAGAAGGGGTGGAGCTCCACCTGGTTCACCATGGGCCTGACCTCCACCGTCTCGCACAGGTCGGCCAGTACGTGGGGGTAGCAGTTGCACACGCCGATGGCACGGATCTTCCCTGCGCGGTACAGCTCCTCCATGGCCCGCCAGGCCCCGTAATAGTCCCCCATGGGCTGGTGGATGAGATAGAGATCCAGATAGCCCAGCCCCAGCTTGTCCAGGGAGGTCTGGAAGGCCGCCTTGGCCCCCTCATAGCTGGTATCCTGCACCCACAGCTTGGTGGTGATAAACAGCTCCTCCCGGGGCAGGCCGCACTTCTTGACAGCCGCGCCCACCGCTTTCTCGTTCATATAGGCCGCGGCGGTGTCGATCAGCCGGTAGCCGCTGGCAACGGCGTCCAGCACCGCCTGCTCGCAGATGGCGGGGTCGGGCACCTGAAACACGCCGAACCCCTCCAGGGGCATTTTGATCCCGTTGATCAATGTGACAAATTCCATGATGATTTCCTCCTAACTCATATTTGGTAAAACTTCTTCTTTTGTATTCTACCGGAAAAACCCTTGTGTGGGAAGGAGAAAAAAGTTATAATTGTTCCAACCTAAAGGATGAAACAAAGGGGGTGCGCCGTTGGCCTTCGCAGAGCCAAGTTAAAACCCAAAGGTACCAGCCTTATAACCAGATGGAACTTCTCAAAGGAGTCCATCTGGTTTATAATTTTGCCCAGCAACGGAAAGGAGCGCACCTCATGAACAACTTTATTTACGAAAACAGAACCAAGGTGATTTTTGGCAGGGGCGGCGTGAAGGAGTATCTGCGTTGTATGCTGGGACATTACGGCGATACGGTTATGCTGGCCTATGGCGGCGGCTCTATCAAGAAAAACGGCGTGTATGACGAGATCACCGCCATCCTTGCCGCCGCCGGAAAAACGGTGGTGGAATTCCCCGGCATCATGCCCAACCCCTCCTACGCCAAGGTGCAGGAGGGGGCCAAGCTGGCCCGGGACAGCGGTGTGGACTTCCTTTTGGCTGTGGGCGGCGGCAGCGTCATCGACTGCTGCAAGATCGTCTCCGCCCAGGCCATGCTGGACGATGACATCTGGGAACTGGAGATGGACAGGCGCGGCGCGCCCACCCGGTTCCTCCCCATGGGGTGCGTGGTCACCGTGTCCGGCACCGGCAGCGAGATGAACAACGGCGCGGTCATCACCCACAAGGAGAAGAAGATCAAGTGCGGGATGCTGGGCGCCCATAACGACTTCGCCCTGCTGGATCCTGGCTACACCCTGTCCGTGCCCTTAACCCAGGTGATCTCTGGCGCGTTCGATACCCTGAGCCACGCCATGGAGACCTACTTTGGGAAGCCTCACGACCGCAATAACCTCTCCGATGACATCAGTGAGGCCGTCATGCGATCTGCCATCGCCAACACCCGCCGCCTGCTGGTCGAGCCGGACAGCTATGAGGCGCGCAGCGAGCTGATGTGGGACTCCTCCATGGCGGAAAACGGGATCTTGAAAATCGGCAAGGTCACCGATTTCCAGTGCCACCAGATGGAGCACCAGTTGGGGGCCTATACCGACTGCAACCACGGCGCGGGACTGGCGGTGCTCCACCCGGTGCTGTACCGGCACATCTATCAAGAGGCGGTGCCAAAGTTCAAACGCTTCGCCACCCAGGTCTGGGGCATCGACCCGGCGGGCAGATCGGACGAGGAGGTGGCCGCCACAGGGGTGGAAGCCCTGGCAGACTTTATCCGGGAGATCGGCCTGCCCACCTCCTTCCGGGAAATGGGCATCCCCGAGGACACCGATCTGGCGGCTATCGCGGCGTCCACCAACCTGACGGCGGGCTGCTGCAAGAAGCTGAGCCGGGAGGAGGTCTTGCAGATCTTCCAGGAGGCCATGGGCTAAGAACATAACGATATAAGGAGAAAATTATGAGCAAGAACGTTTTGATTTTATCCGCCAGCCCCCGGAAGGCCGGCAATTCCGACCTGCTGTGCGATGCCTTTGCCCAGGGGGCCAAAGAGGCGGGCCACACTGTGGAGAAAATTTACGTCCAGGATCAGAAGATCGGCGGCTGCATGGCCTGTTACGGCTGCCGAGGCAAAGGCGTTTGCGTCCAGGGGGACGACATGGCCCCCATCCTGGACAAGCTGGTGGCGGCGGACATCATCGTCTTGGCCACCCCAGTGTATTTCTACGCCATGGACGGCCAGCTCAAAATCCTGATTGACCGCACCCTGCCCCGGTACACGGAGATCCGGGACAAGGACTTCTACTTCATTGCCACCGCCGCCGCGGGAACCAGACTTATGGAGCGCACCATGGATGGCCTGGAGGGCTTCACCGACTGCCTGCCCGGGGCCAAGGTGAAGGGGAAGATCTACGGCTCCGGCGTGTACCAGAAGGGCGAGGTCAAGGGCACCCCCGCCTATCAAACGGCCTATGAGGCCGGGAAAGGGGCGTAAGCAGTATGAAAAACCGGAAGCGAACTGTCACGCTGATTCTGGTGCTGGCCATGGCGCTGGCGCTGAACGCCCCCGGCCTTGCCGCCGGCGCGGGCTGCTCCGACGTCTCCCCGGACGCCTGGTACGCCGGGGCGGTGGACTATGTGACGCAGCACGAACTGATGGACGGCGTTGGAAACGGGCGGTTTGCCCCAGGGGTCTATGCCAGCCGGGCCACGCTGGTCACCACCCTGTGGCGGATGGAAGGCGAGCCGGTGGTGAACTACCTGATGCAGTTCTCCGATGTGCCCGCAGAGGAGTGGTATACCGAGGCGGTGCGCTGGGCGGCGTCGGAACGGATTGTAGAGGGCTATAATGGCCGCTTCAGCCCCAATGACCCGGTGAGCCGGGAGCAGCTGGTGGCCATCCTGTGGCGGTACGCGGGGAACCCCACCGCGGAACCGGGGCAGGACTTCACCGACGAGGGCGATATCTCCGACTACGCCGCCCAGGCGGTGGACTGGGCCCGAGTCAATGATGTGGTGGGCGGCAAGCCCGGCAACCGCTTCGATCCCCAGGGCCGCGCCACCCGGGCGGAGGTGGCCGCCGTCCTGCAAGACTTCCAGGCGCTAGAAGCAATGCCTGAGCCTGATCCCGAGCCCATCCCTGACAGCAAAACCCTGGTGGTCTACTTCTCCGCCAGCGGGAACACCGGGCGGGTGGCCGGATACATCGCGGATACTCTGAACGCCGATACCTTTGAACTGATCCCCGTCCAGCCCTACACCTCCGGCGACCTGAACTGGACGGTCTCCGGCAGCCGCGTCAACCGGGAGCACGAGGACGAGTCCCTGCGGGACGTAAAGCTGGCGAATAACACCGCAAATAACTGGGACGAGTACGACACCGTGTTCCTCGGTTACCCCATCTGGTGGGGCATCGCCGCCTGGCCGGTGAACGACTTCGTGAAGAACAACGACTTCACCGGCAAAACCGTCATCCCCTTCTGCACCTCCACCAGCTCCGGCCTGGGCCAGAGCGGACAGCTTCTGGCGGAGCTGGCCGGGACGGGCGATTGGCAGGCCGGCCAGCGGTTCTCCTCCGGGGTGTCTCAGGAGCAGGTGGCGCAGTGGGTGAACAGCCTGGATCTGAGCTGAAACCCGGATAGACAAAGAAACACCACCATGAGGAAAGGACAGAAATGATGAAACGTTTGTTATCGCTTTTGGCCGCATCTGCCCTGATGATTTCTCTGTGTGGCTGTGGGAACAACGCCAATCAGCCCGAGCCGAGTGAATCGGTTCGGGCTGACGCTGCACAGGCCAAGGGGGAAACGATTGTGACAAAGGACACCACCGTGGGCGAGGTAACCGCAAACCCGTCGCTGGGGGACTTTGGCCGCCTGCTGTTCCCGGTAAACCGAAGCGTGGCGGACGGCATGACGCTGGCCAAGGTCAGCACCAACAGCGTCTATGTGTGGTACAGCCAGATCCAAGCGGATAAGACCGTGGAGATCGTCAATGACGTGATCAGCCGGGCCTCCGCTGGGGAAAAGGCAACGCACAGCTTGTACTTGGTCTCCTCGTAGTTGCCCTTCAACGGCAATTCCGGGAAATTCAGGCAATGGCAGACATTCACCATCCCGGCATCGTGACCTATAGTATACTCCGGCAGGGGAAGAATTACAGTCGAATTGCAAAAAAATGAGCGAAGTTTATATAAATTTTTGCAAAATCATCGGGGAACTTGCGGGCCGACATCTTCCGCGCAAAGACCTCCTCCTCGGAATAACACGTTCGCTCCTGTTTCTTGGGTATGCGCGTATTTCCGTTTGGACATTAGAACACCCCCTGTATAGGTTTATTTTCCTACACAGGGGGTTCCTATTGCCCGTTTTTACTGGAGCTGTTCCTTTATTTCACTTGTGTCATGTGTTATCTTGGCTACAGGCTCCGGCCAAAATAGCCAGGAAACGGGAATTGGTGGGTCTGCAATCCAGTGGATAGCCCGCCAGATGGATCAGCAGGGAGGGGTTGTTTTTCCAAGCGGCATCAGAAACAGTGCGGATATTCCGCTCAACCCGCTGGGCGGTGGTGCAGCACTGCTTTGCCACTTCCGGATAGATCAGCTTTGTGATCAGCTGGAGACGGTCAAAGTCAGCCATGGAAAGCTGAACAGCGCAGACGGCGCAGGAGAACCCGGCATAGTTTTCAGTCACTCCCAATCGGTGCAGGAGATCAGAAATCCTCTTGGCAGCGTTACCCGGCGTCATGGGCAGATCACCGCCAGAATCTGATGGAAATGGCGAAGAACCTCTTCCCGCTCGCTGGGGGAAAGGGTCTGAAGACGGTCAAAGGACTGGATCAGATATCGCGTGAGCTGGGTTTTCTCCGGGAGGGCGGCATCCCCAACCAGGCTGTCCAGGGACACTCCCAGACCCTCGGCGATGAGCAGGGCAGTGTTCAAGGTTGTGTTGCCGCTGGAGCGAACCGATCGCAGCGTGGTTTTGGGTATGCCGAGATCCAGCGCGAACTCCTCCAGGGATTGCCCGCGGTAGGCCTGAATCGCAGCCAGATTTTTCGCGAATATCTCATGCTTTTCCAACAGAATCCCTCCTAACTCATGCCATAAGCATAGCAGAATTCTGTCGAATTGTGTTGGGCGAGCTTTCGATTTTCCGCGCGAAGTTTCGTACGACCAGGGGCCGCGTGAAAGTGATTTTCTCCATAAACGCACATCCTTTTATGATCAAGAGCGGATCACGTTTATACGGGCGGCCTCCGGCAGAAGAGCCGGGCGGAGGCTTGGGGGCTGGGAAACTCCCCTGCTCGTGTGAAAAGCGCCCCAAAAGCCTGCCTGTGCCCGGCTCCTGGTGGGAATTCGGGGCTTACTAAAGATCATGTTATGTCATTATGTTACCATTAGGGCAGAATCGGTTGATTCTGCCCCTTATCGCGGGGGCCGGCCCCCGCCGTCAAACCGGATCACTGGTCAATCTTTGCGTACTCGTCCCCGTAGCGTTTTTTACGTAAATGTTTGCCACGGCGCGGTATGTGCTTCCTGAAAACAGCGGCGTATAAGTTATCCGACAACTGTGCCGCGAATCGTTTGTTGTCAGCAGCACCGGGTAGTCGTTGCTGGTAAAGGTGCACTCCGTGACCCAGCCAAAAATATTGTGACGCTGGATCTCAACGCTGGTGGCGCCGATCACATCCATGAGATCACTGCCTCGAACCATGAAGTAGGCGCTGAGACGTCCATCACTGGTCTTCCCTATGGTGCACATCGACAAAGCAATTCGCTCGCTTGCCCGCGGCTCCGCGTTCTCCGCGGCATAGGCGGGGATGCCCCAAAGCATCGCCGCACACAGCAGCACCGAAATCACCCGTATGGGCAGTTTTTTCCTCATGAGAATCTTCTCCCTTCATTCATACATAGAGATTGCGATTCCCCACAGAATCTCCCTGTCTAATTTCCCGCTGACGTAGTACTCATAGGTGTCGTCATGCCATGCCACCATGGCATTGGTTGAATTCTCAATCACATAAAATGTAGTTCCATTCCATTCTTTCAGCTCAGGCGACTCATCTGTCTTCTGGGTCAATGCGGCAGGTTTACTCTCATAACTGGCAATATCAATCGCTACGCGATCACGATTATTCACATAGTCGGCATAGAGGATTATGGAATACGAAGCATCCAAATATTCCACACCACACTTGTTTATAGCGAATCCATCCGGCAGTTGAGTGGGTTCATGAACCTGGGTGATCCCATACGCATCCAGCGCCTCCTGCAAAGATGCAAAGCTTTGTGCCTCTCTGCCCACGTGGCTCCCACCATTCGCGCTATCTCTTACTTCATTATCGCTTGGAACCCGTCTAAAGCTGAACATATCCTGCGTCCACTGCGCCATAGCCCCAAACACGTCTAACCCAGCGGCTTGCACCGTGACCATGGCGGCGAGCATACAGCCCACCGCCGCGGCGGCAATCAAAAGCGTACGCCATAGCTGGCTGAACCGGCGAGTACGCTTCGGGGGGACTTCGGGGGATGACCGGTCTGGGCATTCGGGCGCGGCGTCTTCGGCGCAGTCGGGTTCAAGGGCGGCTTCCTCCGCGAAGGGCAGATAGTCAGTCACGAACTGCTTCCATTGCTGGTCAGGGTCAGGGAAAAATCCTGTGGGATTTTCATTTTCCTTTTCGATGATCGCCTCCTTCAACGCATCTACATAGGCCTCCTGCTCCGGGGTTGCGGCGGGGATCGGCGCCACGGACAGCAGATCCAGCAACTCCTCCACCGTGAAGCGGCTTAAGTAGGCGTATTTGCTGTTGCTGAGTTGATTCAACTCGCTCATTTTTTGTCCCCCTTATAATTTAAATTCCACGGGCGAGGCCTTTTTCGACATTCCCACCGATAAATTTTTTCTTTTCGGCGTTATAGCCGAAAATTCTCTTCCCGATTTGTGGAACTCGTCTAATGCCGTTTGCAGCTTTTCCCGGATCCGCTCAAATCGCTTATAACAGGCGTGCAATCCGATGCTCATCCGTTCGGCCTCCTCCATGAAGCTGGAGCTACCCTCGGCGATCCGCAGGAAAAACGCCAGGTGTTCCTTTGTGACAACACTTTGGCAGAACGCGATCAGCTCAAAGCTGCCGCCGTCCAGTGTGGAGGGTTCCTGTCCGGGCGCCAGCTCCTCGAAGAAGAGAAGCAGGGCTGCGGTCTTTTTCCGCTCCCGCAAAATGTGCATCGCAACATACGTAATCGTTTTTTCCATCCAGCGAATGGGATTTTCACTGGCCATAAACTCCTCCGGCTTCTTGCAGGCCACCAGGAACGCCTCTTGCAGCGCGGCCTCTATCTCTGCCTCATGCTTCAGCTTAGAGCGGGCATGGAGATAAAGCTTTTGGTAATTTTTACAATAAAAGTTCTCGATAAACCCTTTCGCAGCCTGATCCAGCATTGAATCACTCCTTTTGTGTATATCATTAAAATATCTGATCAATCGGCGTCTTCAGGTGGGCGGCATACTGTCCCCGATAGGAAACGGGGCGGTGATGCCCATCTGCGCGAAGAAAAAGGCCAGCTCCAACAAGGTGTGGAAGCTGGCCGGGGAACCGATCTATACCGCTCCTCTATCCGGTTAAAGTTTATATCGTCCGCGCCGGTACAGTTGAAATCGCGCATCAGCGTTCCAGCCCGCTCAAATCCACCTCATACTTCATTTCTTTCGGCAGCTGTGCCGGTCTTAGGAACATCACCATATACCAAGGCAAATAGGTGATGTTCCCCTCAATTTCCACATTCCCGGGGCAAAGCACATAGGCTTTTTCGGTCTTCCACTCGTCCACCGACAGCACTTTGCCTAAAGAGAAATGCTTCTTATAGTCCTTCCCGGATTTGACCTCAATAAGTTCCACATGAAGGCCGTTTTGCACCACAAAATCCAACTTTCCATACTTTTTGGCATCAAAGAAGTGCAGATTCAGCCCGTTGCAGCGCAGTTGCTGGGCCATCACATTCTCCAGGATGCTCCCCATATTGATGGACAGGTCGCCCTGAAGGATGGCAAACTGCACGTTCTCCATACAGGCCGCGCAGAGCAGCCCCACGTCCCCCATGAACAGCTTGAACAGGCTGTGCTTCTCATTGAGCTGCAAGGGCGGCTGGGGGGCGGTCACATTGCAGCAGGGCAGCGCCACCCCGGCCTGGGCCAGCCACTCGAAGCTGTTGGCGTAGCGAAGCTGCCGGCCGTTGGGGTCTACATGGTTGAGGAAGAAGCGCCGGTTTTTGTCGTTGAGCTGAGAGGGGATGGCGTCAAAGATGGCCCGGATCTTGGGCTTATCGCTGTCCTCGGCGTACTTGGCGATGTCCAGCCGGTAGAGCTCCATGATCTCGTTTTGCCTGGCCACTACCATGGCGATATCGTGGGTATCCACATAGGTCTGCACTACCCCCGGCATCCCGCCCACCACGATGTAGCTGAAAAACAGCTTGTTCATGGTGTCGTGGACAGCTTGGGACACAGGTGCGCGATCTTCAAAGCACTTTTGCAGATAGTCCACCGTCGACTGCTGCACCCCGTTGGCCCAAAGATATTCCTCCAGATCCATGGGGTACATCCGGTAGACCTCCTCAAATCCCACCGGGTAGGAGCGCACCTCCTTATGGCGGACGCCCAGCAGCGACCCTGATTCGATGTAGTCGAACCGACCGTCCTCCACCAGGAACTTGATGGCGGTTCGCACCTCGGGGCACTCCTGCACCTCGTCAAAGAGCACCAGGGTCTGGCCCGGCTCCATCGGTTTGCGGGTGTAGGCGCTCAGGTTGGTGATGAGGGTGTCGGCATCCAGGGAGCCGTCAAAAATCCTGGCGGCGCCGGGATCGGTGACGAAGTTGACCTCGATGAAATGGGCATAGTTCTTCCGGCCGAACTCCCGAATTAGAGTCGTTTTGCCGATCTGCCGGGCTCCAATGACGCAAAGGGCTGTCTTTTCCGCGCTGTCCTTCCATTCTACAAACTTATCATAGGCTTTCCGATGCAGCATATCATCACCCCAGTTCATGATACCAAAAGTATTGTAACACTATTCCTTGTTTTTGACAATATGTCTGTAACATTTTTCCTTATCTTTGTTGGATATTTTGTAACATATTTCTCGCCACGAAAATGTATAAAGATCGGCCCCCGGCGGTTCAAGGGCCGGAGGCTGCTTTTGCGGGCCGATTCATCTAAGGAATGCAAGCGATTTTTTGTTGTGGATCAAGCATGCTTGTGGGCGGCGTACAAAGCGGCAGCGTAAAGAACGCGCACAGCTTTGAACTGTGCGCGTTCTTAACCTTGCCGTATCGCAAACCCGCTCCATGGGGCGGAACCGCGCTTACAGCAGCCCGCTCAGGCACTGTCCCGCCAGGAACAGCATCAGGGCGGTGCCCGCCGGGGCCAGGGGCGCCTTGCCGCCGGTGGCGATGCGCTCCAGCGCGGCGGAGTACAGCAGGGAGGCGATCCCAAAGACCGCCGCCCCCGCCAGGCCCAGCGCCCAGGCCGGGGTTCCTCCCGCCACCCCGGCGCACCAGGGCAGAAGTCCAAAGGCGATCCCGCCCAGCGCCGTGTTGGCCAGCAGGGCCGGCCAGGACGGCTGGGAGGGGGCGCCCAGGTAGGCGTCCAGAGTCAGGGCGATGAGGCTGAGCGCCAGGATCATAACGAGGTCAAATCTGGGCCGGATGGCCAGCGGGGCCAGCGCCCCGGCCAGCGCCAGGGCCAGGCAGGCCGCGCCCACCACAATGGCCAGCAGCGCGCTGCGCTTCAATGGATTGTGCTTCATATCAGCCCTCCCATTCTGTGGCGCCGGAGGAGACGTCCGCGCCGGTGACGAAAGCGGCGGCGGCGTTCACCGCCCGGGTCACCGCTTTGCTGGTGACGGTAGCCCCGGTGAGGGCGTCGATGTTCTCCCCCACGGCGGCCTCCCCGGCGGTGCCCAGGAATTGCAGCAGGAAGGGCACGTCGGTCTGAGCCCCCCGGCCCAGGCCGAAGGTCTCCCCGTGATCCCGCACCGTCACGCCGGATACCGTCCCCTCGTTGGTTACCCCCACCCACAGGGTCATGGGACCCACGTAGCCGTCGGTCTCCACCTCTAAAACGTACCCGTCCTCCGCCTTGAACACCCGGCGGATGCTCTCGTCCTCCCCGTCGTAGGGCTCCTCCGTGAAGGAGGCGGGGCGGCCGGGCAGCATATAGGACAGGATCTCATTCCGGGCCGCCTCCTCGCGGCTCTGGGCCGTGCCGCCCAGGGCGGCGGAGACGCCCAGCAGCACCGCGGCCGCCGCAGCAAGGGCGGCAACCGGGGCGATAAACTGCTTCACCTTCATCACGCGCCCTCCTTTTCCGCGCCGAAGCGCCTGGGGATCAGATACCGATCCAGCAGCCACGCGGCGGCGTTCATCAGCAGGATTGCATAGGTGACCCCCTCCGGGAACAGGCCCGTGTAGCGGAACACCACCGTCAGCACGCCGCAGCCGACCCCATACACCACTTGGGCCGCGGGGCCCACGGGGGAGGTGGCATAGTCGGTGGCCATAAAGATGGCCCCCAGCAGCACGCCGCCGCCCAGCAGACTGTAGGCCATCCACAGGATGGGGCTGTCCCCCTTGGGGAAGACCAGGGTGAGGACGGCCACGGTTCCCAGGTAGGCGGCGGGTATGCGAAGGCTGATCACCCGCCGGAACACCAGCCAGGCGCAGCCGAGGAGCAGGGCCAGGGCGGAGGTCTCCCCGATGCAGCCCCCGATCCGGCCCAGGAACATATCGCCCAGGGACGCGTCGGGCAGGGCGGGCATCTGCATACTGTGCAGGGGGGTGGCCCCGGTGACCACGTCCGCCGGGCTCAGCCCGCCCAGGGGCAGGGATGTGCCCAGGGCCGGGAACCGGGTGAGGCAGGCGGGAAAGATCAGCATCAGGAAGGCCCGGGCCCCCAGGGCCGGGTTAAAGGTGTTCTGCCCCAGGCCGCCGCACAGCCCCTTCACCACCACCGTGGCGAACAGCCCGCCGATGGCGGCCACCCAGTAGGGCACGGAGGCGGGCAGGGTCAGGGCCAGCAGCAGCCCCGTCACCAGGGCGGAGCCGTCGGGCAGGGTGTTGTGCCGGCGCAGGACGAGCCCCAGCAGCCACTCCCCCGCCAGGGCGGACAGCACGCACATCGCCGCCACCAGGGCGGCCCGCAGGCCCTGGAACAGCAGCCCCGCCACCAGCGCCGGCAGCAGGGCGATGACCACGTCCAGCATCAGCCGGGTGGTGGTATCCTTCCCCCGGATGTGGGGGGAGGAGCTTACCGTCAAATTCATTTCGAACCCTCCTTCAGCGCCTGCTTCCCGGCCCGGAAGCCCTTCACCAGCGGAACCTTGCCCGGACAGACGTAGGCGCAGCAGCCGCATTCAATGCAGTCGGTCAGATGGAGCCGCTTCAAGGCGTCCAGATCCCCGGCGTTGGAAAAGCGGTAGAGGTACAGGGGCTCCAGCTTGATGGGGCACACCTCCAGGCACTTTCCGCAGCGGATGCACACCGGGTGCTCGCTCTCCCCGTTCTGAGCGGAGGACAGACACACGATGGCGTTGACCGCCTTGGTGACCGGGACGGACAGATCCGCCTGGGCCACGCCCATCATGGGCCCGCCGGACAGCACCTTCCACACGTCGTGGGTCAAGCCCTCGGCGGCGGCGATGACCTCCTGGAAGGGGGTGCCCACCCGAACCACCAGGTTGCGGGGCTGTTTCACCCCTTCGCCGGTGACGGTGACCACCCGCTCGATGAGGGGGATCCCCTCGTATACCGCCCGGTACACGGCGGCGGCGGTGGCGGCGTTGAACACGGCGCAGCCCACATCCTTGGGCAGGCCGCCGGAGGGCACCTGCCGCCCGGTGACCGCCTGGATGAGCTGCTTCTCCGCCCCCTGAGGGTAGCGGGTGGGCAGCAGCTTCAGCTCCGTGCCGGGATAGTCCTTGAGCATTTCCTTCAGCAGGGCGGCGGCCTCGGGCTTGTTGTCCTCCATGCCGATCACCACCCGCTCCGGACTCAGCGCCCGGGCCAGCAGGGCCAGCCCCCGGAGCACGTCCCCGGGCCGGGCCCGGATCAGCGCGTCGTCCGCCGTGATGTAGGGCTCGCACTCGCAGGCGTTGAGGATGAGGGTATCGGTGGCGCCGACGCCGGTCTCCGTCTTGACCCCGGTGGGGAAGGCGGCGCCGCCCATGCCCACGATCCCCGCCTCCCGGAGGATGGATATCAGCTCCCCGGGGGTGAGCCCCTCCGGGTTGGCGCAGGGGTGCACGCCCGGTTCGGGCGTATCCAGGAAATCGTTTTTGATGAGAATGGCGGGGCAGACGCCGCCGCCGGGATGGGGCCGATCCTCAATGCCCGCCACCACGCCGGATACCGGCGCGTGGACGGGGACGCACAGCCCGTCGCCGTCGCCGATCTTCTGGCCCACACGCACCGTATCCCCCGCCACCACCAGGGGCTTGCAGGGCGCGCCGATGTGCTGGCGCAGGGGGACGATGGCCAGGGCGGGCGCCGCCAGGGCCGTGAGGGGAACGGAGGCGCTCAGCTCCTTGCGTCCCTCCGGATGGACGCCGCCGAAGAACAGGGACTTCATACGCATCACCTCTTACAGTTAAAATGAGTTTCTTCCAGAACCTTCAGGTTCGCACCAGCTCCAGGAACCCGTCGGTGTAGAGCAGGTCGCCGTCCGGGGCCACCCACATGGCCTGGGCGCCGCAGCGCTCCGCCAGGGCGGCCCCCTCCTCCCGGGACAGGAGGAACAGGGCGGTGGACAGCCCGTCCGCCAGCCCCGAGTCGGGGCACACCACGGTCACCGCCCGCCACCGCGTGCCGGGGTACAGGGTGTCCGGGTCGATGATGTGGTGGTAGCGCACGCCGTCCACGGTATAGTACCGCTGGTAGTCGCCGCTGCTCACCACGGCCTGCCGGTGGATGTTCAGGGTGTGGAGGTAGTCCTGGGCCTCCCCGTCCGGCTCCTGCACCCCCACCACCCAGGGGGAATTCCCCTCGGGCTTGGGCCCGGTGGCCCGGACGTTGCCGCCCACGCTCACCAGCAGCCCCGCCGGGGCGGCGCGGCACACCTGCTCCACCGCCCAGCCCTTGGCCACCGCCCCCACGTCCAGCCGGGCCTGGGGATCGGTGAGACGGAGGGTGGACGCCTCCTCATCGATCTCCAGCAGCGCAAAGCCGGTATGCCGGGCCGCCTCCTCCAGCGCCCCGGCATCGGGGAGGGCGGCGTGTTCCGGGTCGTCCACCCCCTCCGTCCGGGCCTCATGCCACAGCTCCAGCACGCTGCCCATGGTCACGTCCACCTTGCCGCCGGTGAGCCCCTCCAGCTCCCGGCAGAACAGCAGCAGATCGAGGATCCGGCCGTCCACCTCCACCGGATCCCCTCCGGCGCTGTCGTTGACGGTTTTCAGGTTGCTCATGCCGTCGTACTCGTGGTAGACATCAAAGAGCTGGTGGTATTCCAGCAGACTGTCGTGGAGCTCCTGGGCCGTGCGCCGGAACGCCTCCTCTGAATACGCATAGCCCACGATGGTGGTCACCGTGTCAAAGAGGGTCAGGAAGCTGGCCTCATAGCGGCGCGGCTTCGGCTCAAGGCCGGTTCGGGCGGCGCACCCGCTGAGCAGCAGCGCGGCCGCCAATGCCAGCGCCAGGACACGCTGCCTCATGCTCCTTCCCTCCTTGCGACCGGGGCAGGCCGGACGGCCTGCCCCGGAAATGTCTATCCGCTTACTGCGCGGCCTTCTCGATGAGCGTCTGGAACTCGCCGATACCCACGGTGACGGTGGCGGCCAGGTCGGCGTCGGCGGCCTTGCCGCCCTCGTCCACCGCCAGGCCCTTGATCTCGGCCACGGTCTTGCCGGTGACATAGGCGCAGAAGCCGGCGGCCTGCTCGTTCCACTCCTTGCCGATGGAGCTGGCCTTCTTCATGCCGTACCCATCGCCCAGCTCGTTCTTGGTCTTGGGGGCGGCGGTCAGGTCGGTGGTGATCTTCCCCTCGGTGCTGAAATTCACGTTGGCCTGCACCGAGTCGATGTAGCAGCTGGTGACGGTGTCGCCGTTAAAGGTGACGGCGGCAAAGGTGGCGTAGGCCTGGGCCAGGCCGTCCCCCTCGGCGGAGGCGTCCTTGCTCTTGCTCATGTTGGTCTCGCTGGCCAGGCCCAGCTTGTCGCCCTTGGAGGCGCCCATGTGGGCGGCGTTGTTGACGGCAGTCTCGATGCCGCTCACAAACCCGCCGATGTAAATGGTGACGGAGGCGGCCAGATCCGCGTCGGTGGGCTTGCCGCCCTCGTCCACGGCGATGCCCTTCAGCTCGTCCACCGTCTTACCCACGGCGTACTGGGCCATGGCCGCGGCCTGCTCGTTCCACTCCTTGCCGATGGGGCTGACCTTGCCCATCCCGTAGTCCTGGCCCAGCTCGTTCTTGCTGAGGAAGGTGGTGGCGGGATCGGTGGTCAACGCGCCGGAGGTGTTGAAGTTGATTTTGGGCTGGATGCTGTCAATCGCGCAGCTGTCGATGACGCCGTCATCGCCCACGGTGACCGCCACCAGCAGGATGTCGCTCTGGGCGGTGCCGTCCTTCTCGGCGGTGGCGTCCTTGCTGTCGCCCAGGCTGGTCACAACGGAAAGACCGGTCTTGACGGGGGCGGCGTCGCCGCTGCCGGAGGGGGTCTGGGTCTCGGGGGGGGTCTGGGTCTCAACGGGCGCCTGGGTGGAGGGCTTATCCCCTTCCTGTCCCACCACCACCACGGTGGGGCCGCAGCCCGCCAGGGCGGACAGCAGGAGCAGCGCGGAGAGCAGCAGCGCGGTGATCCGGTTCAGTTTCATGGTGCGATTCCTCCTAAAGTCTCTTGTTTGGATGTATCATGCTGCTTCATTTCAAAATGGATCAGGAATGAAAGCAAAGCACGCAGAATGATGACGGCCCCCAGCACCATCAGCTCGGTCATGTCCCGAACCAG
>ERZ808037.921-NODE-921-length-22721-cov-3.683139_pt1 | contig 22721 bp, 18 predicted proteins | sample MGYA00380190_ERZ808037 | MGnify/ENA primary metagenome ERZ808037 (study PRJEB31490, sample SAMN06133399) | mouse gut metagenome | isolation source: J9 | host: mice | place: China: Chengdu | collected 2015-05 ... | reverse complement strand
GTTTGTGAAACAGTACCTTTCTGATGCAATTACCTATAGCCCTGATAAGCGTTTCGCAGCTTTTAACACGGGTTTACCTGACCGCACGACGTTCGAATACATCTACGCCTTATTTGAAATCGAACCAACGTTACACGAAGAGCATCACCCACTCCATCATCAGCACGAATACAGGCTGGTTGCCTTTACTAGATACGGCGTTAACGAAGGCAAAGATATGCCGAAGATCATGAGTTCAATACCCGCGCCTCCACGTTACTTTGATTCAAGAAGCGCAATGGTTTGGGATCTCGATTATTCTGGCAGCAACCAGCCAGCTCTTCCAATTATTGATGACAACCACATCCTCATTAAACGTTGCGACCGAATACCCCTTGACTTTTTCGCTACAGCAAAGCAGTACTCTGCAACTCTTACGGAGATTCTCGAAAATGATGATTTAGACAATGAAGCAAAGTATTCGCAAATCAAAGCCTTCTTCGCCCCAATAATCAACAACGATGCCTCCGAAGAAGCCAATGCAGCCTACAAAGCATTACATAACAACTTGAAAACATGTATCGACCAAGCAATGAGAAAACTTTCCTGGAACTGGAGATCGGTCGTTCCCGCGTACAATCCTTCAAAACGAAATGAGGGTCCTTGCTTTCTACTACCAGTCTCATTTTGCGACCACACAAAACCTGCCGACAGGGCGTTGATTGCAACCGCCAACAGATTCCCCGACGGAAAGACAAACTATCAAATACACACCGTGCTTCCTCTGAGTTGGGCGTATAAAAACGCAAGACTTGTATGCCGCCCAGAAACGGAATGGCTAAACCTAAACTCTATGACGCAAGACGATTAGCTGACTGATCATAAGCAGTCAACGCAACAAGCATAAGGAGATTTCGAATGACGGAGAGAAACGATTCGGGTCTGAATACAAATAGCATTCTTTTCAAGCTGGACTCGTTAATCAACGAAGCAATTGCAAGCGGCGTGAACCAAAGAAGCCGAGAGTATTCGGGGTTTGACTTCGCTATATACACTCAAAGAATTGAACCATTGCTTACTAAGGCGAAAAGCTTACCAGAGTACACATCAGACTCGCATTTCATGAAGCAAATTGATGAAAGAGAAAGGAAATGCAACCATAAACTAATGGGATCTCGCAGATTCAAATAGACTGCTACATACTGAAAATGCTTGCAGGAGCGCGAGTTTACACTCGTGCCGAAGTGTGATTGCGCGACGCTTACCGTATCAAATCCAGCCGACGCAACCCAGCCCTCGAGACCCTCATGTGTATCGCCGCCAGCGTTACCCCCTCATTTCGTAATCCCCGGAGATCTAACCACCCAGCATCCCGCTCAACGCCCCCAGCAAAAAGCCGCCCCGAAGGGCGGCTCTCCCGAGTTTGCAAATGTCAGCGCCGCTTAGGCGAGCAGCTCCAGAATCTTCTCCTTCGGCTGGGCCCCTAGCGTCTTCTTGACGGGCGCGCCGTCCTTGAACGCAATGAACGTCGGGATGCTCATCACGCCATATTGCTGTGCGACCTCCGGGTTCTCGTCGATGTCGATCTTGTAAACGCTCACCGCACCCGCCTTCTCGGTCGCGACCTCGTCAATGACGGGCGCCATCATCTTACACGGGCCGCACCACGTCGCGTAGAAGTCGACGAGCACCGGGCCGCTCGCATCGAGCACCTTGGCCTGCCAATCAGCTGCATTAATCTGCTCAGTCATGTGAAACCTCCTGGTTTGCTAGCTTATCGTGAGCGATTTTAACCAACGGACCGCTCGACGGCCCGTTTTGTCACGCACCTGTTAAACAACCGCGTCGCGGAGGAGGTCCATCATCTTCTCGACCGGCCAGGTGCCGAGGTCGCCCTCCGTGCGCTCGCGCACCGAGATCGTGTTCTCCTCGACCTCCTTGTCGCCGAGAACGATCATGTAAGGCACCTTCTGCGCCTGGGCCTTCGCGACCTTCACGCGCATCGGCTCGTTCTGCTCGTAGACCTCGACGCGCCCGCCGCAACCGCGCAGCTTCGAAGCAAGCTCGTAAGCCGCGTCCTTGTGACGATCCGCGATCGGCAGGATGACCGCCTGGGTCGGCGACAGCCACAGCGGCAGCGAGCCCGCGTAATGCTCGATCAGGATGCCCAGGAAGCGCTCGATCGACCCGAACAGCGCGCGATGCAGCATGTAAGGCCGCTCCTCCGCGTTGTCAGCCGTGCGATAGGTGATGTCGAAGCGCTCCGGCAGGTTGAAGTCGACCTGCACCGTGGAGCACTGCCACGTGCGCCCGATCGCGTCCTTGACCTTGATGTCGATCTTCGGACCGTAAAACGCACCATCGCCCTCGTTGATCTCATACTCGAGCCCGCGCTCCTCGCACGCCGCCTTCAACGCACCCTCGGCATAGGCCCACATCTCGTCGGAGCCGATCGACTTCGCCGGGCGCGTCGAGATCTCGGCCTCATACTCGAACCCGAACTCGCTCATGATCATGTCAGCGAGGTCGAGGATCGCCACGACCTCCTCAATGACCTGGTCCTTGCGGCAGAACACGTGCGCGTCGTCCTGCGTGAACCCGCGGGCGCGCATGAGCCCGTGAACGACGCCCGACATCTCGTGACGGTAAACCGTGCCGAACTCGAAGTAGCGCACCGGCAGGTCGCGATAGGAATGCACGTCGTTGCGATAAAGCATCACGTGACCCGGACAGTTCATCGGCTTCACGCCATATTCGCTGTAACGCGGCTGGTCGTCGGTGCCCTCGTTGATGTTGAAGAAATACATGTTCTCGTGGTAGAAGTCGTAATGCCCCGACGTCTTCCACACGTCCGCCTTGTAGATGTGCGGCGTAATGACCTCTTCATAGCCGCGACGGTAAAGCTCCTTGCGCAGCCACTCCTGCATCGTGCGGATGATGCGCGCGCCCTTCGGCAGGTAAAGCGGCAGGCCCACACCCGCCAGGTCGTCCATCATGAAGATGCCGAGCTCGCGGCCGAGCTTGCGGTGGTCGCGCTTCTCCGCCTCCTCGAGGTTGTGCAGGTGCTCGTCGAGCTCCTTCTGCTTGAAGAACGCGGTGCCGTAAAGGCGCTGCAGCTGCTCGCGCTCCGCGTCGCCGCGCCAATAGGCGCCGGCAATCTTCTGCAGCTTGAACGCGGGGACCTTCGACGTGTCAGGCAGGTGCGGCCCGCGGCAGAGGTCCGTGAACGAGCCAATCGAGTAAACAGTGATCGTCTCGTCGTCGGGCAGCTCGTTGATGAGTTCGATCTTGAACGGCTGGTCGGCGAACAAGTTGAGCGCCTCCGCGCGCGTCACGACACGGCGCTCGAACGGCTCGGCCGCCGCGACAATCTCGCCCATGCGCGCCTCGATTGCCTCGAAGTCGTCGCTCGACAGCGTCTTGTCGAGCATCACGTCGTAATAGAACCCGTTCTCGATAGCCGGCCCCACGCCGAACTTCACGTCGCCGAACAGGTCGACGAGCGCAGCCGCCATCACATGCGCCGTCGAATGGCGCAGCAGCTCGATCGCTTCAGGGGATTTGCTCGTGATGATGGAAACCTGGTCGCCTTCCGCGACCTCGCGGTTCAAGTCGACCAGCGCGCCGTTCACGGCGCCGCCGAGTGCCGCTTTCGCGAGCCCTGCGCCAATCGCGGCCGCGACATCGGCGACCGTGGCGCCCTCGGCCACTTCCTTGGTCGAACCATCAGGCAAAACAACGTTCATAACTCTTTCCTTTCCGCCGGGCGCAAACAGAGCGCCTGCTTCTTTGCCGGGTGCAAACAAAGCACCTGCTATTAGGGACCCATGAATTATAGAAGAAGAGCCGCCCCGAGGGACGGCTCTTCTCATAAGTTACTTAATCGTCAAGCTATCGCGCATGCGAGCGGCGCGCCGGGGCGGCGGGCTTGCCCTTCCCCACCGGCGTCGTGCAGTAAGGGCACACGCTCCACGCCGGGTCGAGCGCATGGTGGCACGTCGGGCAGAGGTTCTTCAGGCGCTGATGGCAATTCGGGCACATGACGTAATCGGCCTCGACCGGATAGCCGCATGCGCCGCACTCGCCATATTTCATGAGCTCTCGTTGCTTGAGCGCCACCTCGAGTTCCTGCTCGTCGCGGTCGATCTGCAGCAGCGGCGGACGAAGCAGGCAATAGGCGATCACGCCCAACAGCGGCACGAGCGCTACAATCGCCCAGACATACCACATGGTCCCGCGCATATAAGCGTCACGCGCCACCCAGACGATGCTGAGCACGTAAAGGATTACCAGGCACACGATGACGACGGAAAACGCCGCCTGCAGTTCGGGCGTCCACAGCTGGGACAGCAACTCGTTCATTCGAACTCCTCATTCGTTTCGACTACGTTTACGAAACGCAATTATAGCGCATGAAATAGCGTAACGCCTGTCATCAGCGTTTTCTTTAACCGAATACTGGCTGTTGTCGTATAATCCCCTGTGGCTTTTTTGTAATTCGAGTAAAGGGGACCATCATTTTTCAGGCAACGCTTGATCCGGTAGCAGGCAGCTTGGGGCTATCAGCCCTCCTCGCCTGCGTTCCGCTGGTCGTATTCTTCATCGTGCTCATGGGAGTAAAGGCCAAGGCGCATGTGGCGGCACTGGTGGCGCTGGCCACCTCCGTGCTCGTCGCCTGCCTGGCGTTCCAGATGCCGCTCGGGCTATCGCTGGCATCGGCCACGCAAGGCGCGGCATATGGCGCCTTCCCCATCGTGTTCATCATCTTGTCGGCTGTCTGGCTTTACGACATGACCGTGAAGTCGGGGCGCGCCGACGACCTGCGCGCGTTCTTCGACGAAGTGGGTTCTGGCGACATCCGCGTGCAGGCGACCATGATCACGTTCTGCTTCGGCGGCCTGCTCGAGGCTGTAGCGGGCTTCGGCTCGCCGGTCGCCATCACGGCCACGATGCTCGTCACGCTCGGCATCAAGCCCAAGAAGGCGGCGCTTGCTGCGCTGATCGCCAACACGGCGCCCGTGGCTTATTGCTCGGCGGGCCTGCCCATCACCACGGCCGCGAGCATGGTGTCGGGCGGCGACGCTGCGCTGACCGCGAGCACGGCCGAGCACGTCGGAGCCATCGTCGGCTGCCAGGCGCCGATTTGCGGCTTCATCGTGCCGTTCCTCATCCTCATCATCCTGGACGGCAAGAAGGGCCTGCGCGACTGCTGGCTGCCCGCGCTTGTCATGGGCCTCTCGTTCGGACTCACACAATGGTGGTGCTCCAACCATTTCGTGTTCGAGCTGACCGACATCATCGCAACGCTCGTGTCGCTCGGTTGCATCGTTTTGTTCATGCACTTCTGGAAGCCCCGCGGCGTACAGGAGGCGCGCGAGCGCTTCGGCCTCGCGCCGTTCGACGAAGCCGAGGCCGAGTCCCAGCTTAACGGCGACCGCATCTTCATGGCGCTGCTCCCCTATTTCATGCTGGCCGCGGTCATCGCGTTCTGCAAGCTCGTTATCCCCGGCATCCTGGCGGTCGGAACGTTCAAGATTCCCTGGCCGTTCATCTCGGGCGGCGTGCTCGCCAATTACGCAGGCTCCGATCCGGGCACGACGTTCAACCTGAACCTGCTCACAACGCCGGGCACTATGATCTTGGTGTCGTGCATCATCTCGGCGGCGATTTACTCGCTTCACACCGAGAACGGCAAATACAAGATGACGATGGGCATCGCGTTCAAGCAGTTCGGAACATCTGCCTACACCATGCGCTATTCCGCGCTCACCATCGTGAGCGTCCTCGCGCTGGCTTACGTCATGAACTTCTCCGGCCAGACGATGTCGATCGGCACGTTCCTCGCCGGATCAGACGCGGCCTTTGCCTTCATCTCGCCGGTCATCGGCTGGGTGGGAACCGCGGTGACGGGTTCCGACACGTCGGCAAACGCGCTGTTCGCGAGCCTGCAATACACTGCCGCCACGTCGAACCCCTACTTCGCCAACGTGACGCCCGACCTGTTCCTGGCGGCGAACACGATGGGCGGCGTCATGGGCAAGATGATCTCGCCGCAGTCGCTTGCAATCGCGGCGCTCGTGACGAAGGTGCACGAATCGGACATCATGAAGTCCATCCTGCCCTGGAGCCTCGGAATGCTGCTCGGCCTGTGCGTGCTCGTGTTCCTGCAATCCGGACCGCTGCTGTTCTTGCTTCCGTAACGGGCAAGGGAAACATAAAACGACGACGGCCCGCCAACTTGGCGGGCCGTCGTGTATTCAAGCCAGGTTCTTTAACGCGGATCGATCAGGTTCAAAAAGCGCTCGAGGGCGAAGACGAGCCATTTCTGGTCGCCTGTCATGTTATCGGTGCAACGGGGCCAGAACTCGGGGCGCACCGGGCCTTCCCAGTCGGAAAGCCATTCATCCATCGGGCGCGGCATGGGCGTCTTGGGCGGGACCTCGAGGCCGGGATAGAGCTGGTTGAAGACTTCACGCACGAGGTATTTGTTCTCCCCGCGACGCACACGCTCGAGATCGAGCGGGTCGGCCATGATCGTGTGCGCATAAGGCACCTCGAGCGTCATCCCCGCGAGGCCGCATGCGTTTGCGTAAGAGTTGAACGATGCGCCCGACTCGAAGAGCGACAGGAACGGCAACACGTCGATGTAGCCGTCGACCTCGTAATCGCGGTAAGGCCCCAGATCTATCTCGAAATCACGCAGAACCTTCCACGGCTGCACGAACGACCAACGCTCGACGAAATCCCCGAACGTCCAGTCGCGCGCGAGGAGGTTGCTGTGCCCGCCATAGATGCAGTCGGCCGTCTCGCCGAACACGAACACATCGCAGCCATCCGCCTTCGCTTGCTTGGCGGCCTTGCAGATCTGCACCTCAATCGAGTGAATCGGCGCGCCCTTGCGCATCATCAGCGGGTCGGACAGCTCGAGCATGTCTTCCCAATAGACGGGAACGACCTTGTGCTCGATGCCGGGTTTGCCCACGCGCTCGAGATAGCGGCGGGCGCGCGGCGTCTCGTCGGCGGTCTCGACGCCCGGCACGACGCACTTGAACGTGTAGGCGATGGAGTCGTCGGGAACGAGCTGCAGCAGGATCGCGGAATCGATGCCGCCGCTCAACGCGATGCCGACCTTCTTGCCCGCAAGCGCTTCCGCCATCCGCCCGCGCAGAGCGTCGAGCAACTCCCCCGACGTCCGGATGGGACGACGGGGGGCCGGAAAATCCACCCATTCGGGAGTCGCATCATCCGCGAAACGGCGCTCGCGGTCGACGATGATGCGATACATCAGAAACGAGCTCGCGCAATAGCGCGGATCCACTTTCACCACGTCAGCCACGCTCCCCCACTCGAACGGCAATCGCGCCGTCAGCCCAATCGAACTCGGTGCCGTAAGGCGCGCTCAGCTCTGCGATGCGGTCGAAAATGCGCTCAGCCGTCTCGTCGTCAGCGAGAACCGGCAAGCCCTTGAAAGCCCGCTCGCGCTCGAATCCGAGGTGCACGGGCAGCAAATCAAGCGAGAGCAACTCGCCCGAATCGTCGAATTCCATGCGCGGCACGACCGACAGGTAATTCGCCTCGTCGGTCTCGAGCCCGATTGTGCCACCCTTTGTCTTGATATGCTGAGCCTCCGGCACCGACAATGCCGGATCGAAGCCATATTTATCCCAATAATCCGCAGGCAGCTGCGGAATCATCCCGCTCTCGAAGATGAAATTGCCCAAGGAATAGAAGATCGGCTTGCCACGGTAAAGCTCGATGGGCTTGAGCTGGTGCGTGCCACCCCCGATGACCGCATGCGCCCCGGCATCGATGACCGCATGCGCGAACTCTTCCAGGAACAGGTCGGGCTCGTTGTATTCGCAGCGGCGAATCTGATGCGAATGAACCGAAACGATGACGAGGTCGCAACACGCGGCAGCAGCCTCGACCTCAGCCGTGATGCGGTTCAAATCGCGCGCATCGCACGACGTTCGTTTGCCTTCCACCCCGTCATCGGCAACGCAGAAGAAATGCCCGCCGAAGTTGATCGAGCCCTCGACCTCGGGAGGAAGCGAGCCGATCTTGCGCGCGTTGTCGCGCTCGCCATTGATGTATGTTGCGGCGGCGATGTCGGCTAGCTGGTCGAAATGCTCCTGCGTCACCAGATAAGTCGTCTTCACCCGCAGCGGGTTGATGCCCGGACGCGCGGGAATCGTCCCGCGCGAGTTTCCCGCACGCGCTGCGTCGATGAACGTTGAAGTCGCCGAAATCATCGCGACGCGCGCACCGCCGACCTCCATGACGCACGGAGCCGAAGCCTCATCCAGGCTCGAGCCGATGCCTGCAAACGGCACGCCGGCTCCACGCAGAGCGCGCATCGTCGAGGCGATGCCGTCATAGGAATAGTCCATGCTGTGGTTGTTCGCGCAGCTGAACATGTTGAAACCATACTTCAGAAGATAGCCGAGACGATCGGGCTCGGCGTTAATCCATTGCCCGCCACAGTAAGTCGATGCACAGCAATCCCAATTGGAGAGAACCTCCTCGAGGTTCGTGATGCGCACATCGCACGAAGCAATCGCCTCAGCGACACCTCCGCAGGCATAACCGTCGGGAAACGGCATGAGCAGCATGGAATCGCCGGTCGCGCTAACATGAATCGACATCGTGTCGCCTATTGCCTCAAATGCGAAAGCGCACGGCTGATTTGCGTAGACGAAATGCCCTTGGTATAGGGGAAATAGACAATGCGGATGCCCGCCTCGGCAAATTCCTTTTCGTAATCGGCCCATTTATCGGTGCCATACCAATCGTCCCCGACGAAGAGCACGTCAGCGCCGAGCTTCTTGCAAGCGGCGAGCTTGTCCATGTCATACTGCGGAACCGCCGCGTCGACGTATTTTATGCTGCGAACGATCTCGAGCCGGTCCTCGAACGGAATCGTGGCGTGCTTTCCCTTGTAGAGCACGAGGTCGTCAACGGTCACGCCGACGACGAGCTTGTCGCACATGCCCTTCGCGTTCTTCAACAGGTTCAAATGCCCCACATGGAACAGATCGAAAACGCCTGCTGCATATCCAACGATCACGCTTGCCTCCATTGCCTCGATTGCTCCTGCCATTATGCCACATGCCGCATTGGCGATTTACGCCGATGCATTACGTCGGCTTTATAGTAGACTATGGCAAGCATTGCTCGGATAAATATAGAAAGGTATCTTGTCATGTCAGACGATCGCGAACAAGAACTGTTGGCCGTGCTGGACACGCCTTCGCTCTACCCCGACATCGAGCGGAAACCGCGTGACCAGCGTGAGACCGAGCTGCGCGAGTGGCTCCGGAAATACGACGAGGTGAACAAGTGCTACAACCTTTACGGTATGGACCGCATCGACGCGACCGACTGCGACCAGTGGCTTGACTTGAAGACCTTCGGGAAGCACCGCTACGCTGTTAACTCGTCGTTTGCGCCGGCCGATTCGAGCTTCTTGTTCAACCACACGCTCATAACGCGCAACAAGCTCATGTTCGAGATGTTCCTTTCCTATTGGTATGGCCCGGAATCAGGCGTCTACATGCCGTCGATCGCCGTGTTCCTCAACAAGGACTTCTACTCGTGCGAGAAGGGCGTGCAGCGCATGCAGGCGGCCGACTTCGCCGAGTTCATCGGCAAGCGCGAGACAGGTCAGCGCCTCGTGTTCAAAGAGGTCTTCGGGCAGAAGGGCAAGCAGGTTCACATCGTCGAGGTGGAATCGGGCAAGCTGAAGACCAAGGGCGAGCTCCTGACGCCCGCCGAATTCGCAGCGCGCATCGCGGGCGACGGCCTCACGTGGATCGTCCAGGACTACATCTTCCAGCACGAAGTCATGGCCGACTTCAACCCGACGTCCGTAAACACCTACCGCATCGTCACCTACCACACGGGTGAGCGCTGCTTCGTGGAAGACGCCGCGGTGCGCATGGGCTATCCCGGCGAACTGGTCGATAACGCGTTCTCCGACGGCTATTACACGAACGTCGACGTGAACGGCAAGCTCGACGAGTCGCTGTTCAACTTCTCGCACAAGAGCCGCGAAATCCACAAGTGGCAGGACGTGAAGGTTCCGGCGGCTGCCGAGGCTTTCCAGTTCTGCGTCGACCTGCACTCCCGCACGCCCGAGCTATTCTCGGTCGGCTGGGACATCGCCATCACCAAGGAAGGCAAGCCTCTCGTCATCGAGGCCAACGACTCCTGGGCAGTGTTCGTGACCCAGACCGCCTGGGGCCATGCGGCGCGCAAGGCCTGGGAAAGCCACCTCGCCGAGCGCGAGGCGTTCATGGCTGCCCGCGGGAAATAACGCGAGGGCCTTCGGGTGACCCTTAAGGAGATCCTTCGCCTTCGGCCCAGGATGACAGAGGGAGGGGGGGTGAGCAAGCCGCTCACCCCCCCTATTTTGTCATTCTGAGCGCAGCGAAGAATCTCCGCGAAGCGGTCGCTGCAGTCTAGTAGTAAGTGATGATGCGCGTGCCGCGCTTGATGTTCTTGTAAATCCAGATAGCGTTGTTCGTCTGCACGCGGACGCACCCATGCGAGATGAACCTGCCCATGCGGGCATCGGCATACCTCGTCATCGACCCCTTACGGTAAAGCGGAGTGTGGAAATATTTGCCATCGGCGATATAGGTCATATACCAGAACGACGAGCCGTAGATGGTCCCATCGGGTCGATACATGGGGTTCTCGAACCGCTTTGCGCCGGTCGAGAGCACGTTGACGGCAGGCGTGGGCGTCGCCCAGGCGCCATTCGAGCAAATCCAGTCATACTTCAGCGTCCACGGGTCGGACGCGCTTGCGCGCTTCCACACGCGAACGCGATGATTCGACAAATCGGCCGTGATCGCGTAATTCGTGTTGCTGAACGTCGCGTTGAGCATGTCGTAGGCCCTCACTTGATCAGGCGTGAGAGAAGTCGTGGCAGTGAAACCCACACGGAAACGGGAAGACTTGCTCGCGCTGTATTTCGTGGCGCTCATGCCCTTCGAGCCGAAAGTCATGGACTTCTTAGTTTTGACGTTCTTGAACGCAACCATCCCTGTGCTCGTCACAACCGCGGTCCAACGCTGAGTCGTCGCGTTCGACTTCTTCCTCTGGACGAGCTTGCTGCCCGCTGCGGTGAGGTATTTGCCCGAATAGGTGCTCGCGATCTTGTAAATCTCGTTATCGGCAGTGCCACTGACAAACGTCACGTTGAACTTGAGGTTTTGGGAATTCGCCTTCTTGAAGACGCCGACTTTCGCGTTCTCGTTCTTCGCATTTGCCTGGTCAATGCCCATGACCTTGTTCGAATTGCCGCCCCGGGACAGGAAATACGTCCCATCCTCGATGAGATGACATTTCGCGAAAACAAGCTTCGTGCCGCTCTTCGAAGCAGCCAGCTTGGCGCCTTTCTTCGCAGACGCGTTCAGATATGAATTCGTGGCCTTGTTCTTCAAGACGAACCCGTTGGAATTCCATTCGAGCGACCACAACTCGGAATCACTCGGGCTTGCGGTGCCCAACGCCCCTTGAACCACCTTGCCGCCGGAAACGCCGATGAACCGGTTGGACGTGACGGATCGAATGGCATAGCAGTCGCCTTTCTTCTCAATCACGAACTTCTGCCAGAGTTGCGTTGCCTGACGGTTGCTCAACTGCAGCTGCTTGCCCTTCTTCACGTTGCCGCCCGCGACTCCCAAGGCGAGGTTGGGTTTCTTCCACGTGGAGACCTGATAGTTGCCATCATCCAAAGGCTCGACGGCGGCGAGCCTGAAGGCACGCGTCGAGGAAATCTTGCTTTCCAGCGCCACGCTCATGTTCGCACCGGCCTTGGAATTGGCGGAACGCAAGGTCAACCCATTGAAACAAGACGTGAACGAGTAGTTCTTCCCCTTCTTGCGAACCCACCATTGCTGAGCCTTGTTTGAGGTGCTCGCCTTGTATTGCACGACATCGGCACCGATATGGCGGCCCTTGTTGGCAACCTGCAAAGCCTTGCCGCTGCCGAGATTCACGATTGCATAAATGCCGTTAGAGGCGTCGATGGCCTTCAAGTACCACTTCTGGCTTTGCGAGCCAGAAGATTCTGAGAGCTCGGCCGGATCGCCGTTGTTCGTCCCATTGCTCGCGACGCCGATCACCAGACCAGACTTTGACGCCAGCGACACGTTTGCAAAGGTGCCATCCAGATCCGTGGCAGCCGTGCCCGAAGCGGGCATCGTGGGGTCGACCGGCAAGACGTAGAACTTGAACTTCCTCGCCTTTGCTTTCTGCGTCGTGATGTAAGACCCGGCCTCCGCCTTGCCATCTGCCGTGCCGAGGCCAATCGAGCTGTTGGCACACGAAACAAACCGGTAAGCCGACCCATCCTTCTCAAGCTTCCAGAGCTGCTTCTTGTTGTTCGCAGACTTCTTCGCCTGCGACACCATCTTCTTACCGGCCTTGGCGGCCTTAGCCGTGAGATATTTGCCTGACTTCACGTTCTTGATGCGATAGGCGCCATATTGGTCGTCCCAGGACAGCTCCCACTTCTGGCTGTCGCTGTCGGACGCCGAATCCTCCGCCATGATCACCTTGGCGCCCGCCTTCTTGCTAGACCCCGACACGTCCACGAGAAGCGATTTGTTCTTGTCGGCGTTGAAGACATAAGTGCCATCGGCCAGGTAGCGCGGCCCCGCACTCGGGTCGACAGCAACCAGCTCGTCCCCCACCAGCGACACATCGGCGTCGGCTGCTTCTAGCGCGGAGGCATTGCCTGAAAACGCGCCCACCGACAAGGCAAACGCCAAAACAAGCCCCATCGCAATTGCCAATGCATTGAACGAAACCTTGCTCTTTACCATCGATCCCCCTCTATCGCCCATCAGCTAAAGCGAACGGGCGCTAACGACCATCCTTCATCCACCTATCCGACATAGCGGAACACGAGCATCTTGCAGTCCGCATATGCCTGCTTCGCCGTCTCTAGGCAAGCAGCCGAGCGCTTCGACGCGTTGTTGTAAGAGCGGTGGGCGCTCACGAAGACCCTCTTGGAACCCGGAGCGCCGACATCGGCGTCCGTCCCCTTGAGGTTCTTCTTGTAGACCGACTTCGCGATCTTCTTGCCGACATACACGCAAGCGTGGTTGGTGGTCGCCCAGAGCCACGCACCGTTCTTGGTATATGCCGTCTTGTATTTAATACGAATGAGAACGTCGCCCGGCTTCAAAGACGTCACGCTTGTCTTGTAATTGCCGAGGCACTTCCACTGCTTGGACTTCTTCATGTAGTTGTACATGCCGTCGTTGGTCGTGGGGAACTTTTTGTCGATGCCCGAAGCCCTCACGGCAGCGGCCACGGGGACGTTGCACTGCATCTGCTTGCTGTTGGACGTGTAATAGCTGCCCAAACGCTTCTTGCAAGTCGAAAGATAAGCCTTCGTTCCCTGGCCCTGGCCCTGGTAGACAGCGCGCGAGTACGAAATCTTCGCGGCGGCTTTGGCGATCTTCTCCTGCTTTTTGGCGATGTCGGTTTTCGAGCCCTTGGAAGTCGTCGTGGTCGTCGGCGTCTGCCCTGCCGTGAGCGAGCTATTCGAAGAAGCAAAGGCCTGCCCATATGCCGTGAACAAGCTCAGGCACAAAGCCATCACCACAAGCGCCGCCGTGACTGCGATGCTGCTGCGTTTAGCGAGCGTCATAAAACTATCGAATCCTTTCGTCTCACCTGCTCATGTCCGCGCATAGTTGCATTAAATTTTACATGCACGGGCAGGCGAAAGCGGCAGGATTTCGGCTAACGTTACGAAAACACCTCAACAATTATGAATCGCGCTCGACAGCTGCTTTTATCTCAGACGAGCAGATGCCCTCGGTCCTCGGAAGGCGAACGACTTCCTTACCGTGCTCGGCGCACCACTCCGCCGCACGCTGAAAGCCCTCGTGGCATTGGTCGCCACCGAGCACGAACACGTCGAAAGGCACCTCGGTCACCGTTCGGTCGACGTCTTGATAGGTAATCACCTCGTCGACGACGCGCAGCGCGCCCACCAGGCGCTTGCGCTCCTCGGTCGAATACATGATGGCGGCTTCGGGCTTGTATTTCAGGATGTAGTCCCCATCTTGCACGGCAACCACCAGGTAATCCCCCAGCGCCTTCGCCCGCTCGAACAGGTTCAAATGCCCCAAGTGGAAGAAATCGTAGACGCCGACCGTCAAAACCCTTTTCATCTGTTTTCCGCCAATCTGCGGCCCGAGCCGCCTCGCGTTTCTCAAAACCACATTATAATAAATACCTTGCACGTCATGCATCGAACGGGAGAAAGAATGAAGCAGGTCTCTGCAGAAGAATTCAGAAACGTCGAACTCGAGCTCATGGACGAGATCGACCGCATTTGCCGCGAGCAGGGTATCCGCTATTCACTCGCCTATGGAACGCTCCTTGGTGCGATCAGGCACAAGGGATTCATCCCCTGGGACGATGACGTCGACATCTTCATGCTGCGCGAGGACTACGACCGCTTCGTCGAGCATTTCGACGAATGGCGCTCCGACGAGCGATTCGAGATGGCGGCTCCCGGCAAGATGAACTCGTCTTATTGCATGGGGAAGGTCGTCGATGCGCGCACGCGCGTCAACTCCCTCTGGGATAAAGAGAAATACTGGCTCGGAATCTGGGTCGACGTGTTCCCGATCGAGAGCTTCGACCCGGCGAACATGCAGGTCCACAAGAAGATCATGCGGCTCAAGTTCCTCCGCCAGCTCGCCGTGAGCGATCCAAAGGCGGGCAAGTCGCTCAAGCGAAAGATCGCGAAGCACATCGCGTGTCCCATCGCGTCCCTGTTCATCGACCCGATGAAAATCACCAAGCGAATCGATGACCTGGCACGCGCACAATGCGACGGTCCATCCGACACGATCGTCCCGATCGTCAACACGCACGGAACGCTGAAGCCGTTCCCCGCGTCATGGCTCGACGACCTCGTTCCGATGCCGTTCGAGGACCGCGAATACCTCTGCCCCGCGAACTATGAAGAGCACCTAGAGTTCGAGTTCGGCGACTGGCGCACCCCCTTGGAAGCGCCTCCCCACCAAGACAAAGCGTTCTGGCTCGAATAGCAGGTAATGTTGCATGGGCATGCTGCTTCTCACATCGTTGACGCTTCTCGCGCTGCTTTACGCGCCCGGGCTCCTGTTCTTCAAGGCGCTCAGGTTCCGCCCGATCATGGCGCTCGTCGCCGCGCCGGTCGCGAGCGCGGGGGCATATGGGCTGCTCCCGGTCGTTTACGACAAGTTCGGGATTTATTGCACGGTGCAAAACGTCGTCCTCGCGCCGACGGCCGCCTTCGCCATCATGCTCGCGCTTTCGTGGGGGCTAGGCCGACGGAAGGGTACGGACACCAAACCGGGGTTCGGGCCCGACTCGAAAGAAGACTGGCTGGCGCTCGCCCTCTACGTTGCTTGCGGCGTCGCCGTCTGCTCGTTCACGTTCATCGCGAACCTGGGGGCGCCGGACGCGTTCTTCTCACGATATGACAACCAGACGCACCTGAACCTGGCGCAATCATATGTCGATTCGGGCACCTGGTCGGCGCTTGACCGCAGCAGATACGGCGGATCCGACCCGAGCCAGACGCCCTACCTTTCATCGCAAGGCGGCTTTTACCCCAACACCTGGCACATCCTCGTCGCGATATCATGCCTGATGACCGGGGCGAAGGTAACCGTGGCCAGCAACGCGCTCGTCGCCGTGCTCGCGGCCGTCGTGTTTCCCGCGGGCATGTTCTTGCTTATCCGCGCGTTGTTCCCGAATAAGCGCTCGGTGCTTGTCGCGGGCGCCTTCGCGGCGGTGTCGTTCGCATCATATCCCTGGGTCTTTCCGCTCAAGGGGCCGACGCTTCCCAACATGCTGGGCTATGCGCTGATGGTTTCGGTTATGGCGATTATTGTCGCCTACCTCGAGAACAAGCTCGTCAGGCATCACATCCTGCAATTTTGCCTGTTCGGCGCCATGTCGTTCGTGTCGCTCGTGTTCGCGCACACGAGCGCGCTGTTCACCGCGTTCGTGTTCCTCGCGCCTTACGGGGCGCACCACATCGACAAGGTCGTCCGAACCACTGATCGCATCGCCGACGACAAGCGCTCCAAAGCACGCGCTATCGCCCTCGGGGTCTATGTCCTTCTGATCATCGCGTTTTGGGCGTTCTGCCTCACGTCGCCCATCCTGAGGAACCTCGTCGAGTTCCATCACCGCGAAAGCAACTCCTTCCTCGTGGCCGCGGGCACCCTCGGGCTCCTGAGCATCGGCGTGAACTCGGCGCAATATGCCCTGGTGGCCGTTTGCATCATCGGGGTCATCGCCTGCATAAGGCGCCGCATCATCTGGATCCTCGTTCCCGTCGCCTATATGTGCATCGGCTATGTCGTGGCGCGCACGGGCTTCGAGCCGCTCGTCACGATCTTCATGGGGCTGTGGTATTCGCTGCCTTATCGCGCGGCATCATGTTTATGCATATATCTCATGCCCATAGCGGCGCTCGGCCTGGATGTCATTTGGCGTCGCGTCAAAGGCTACGCAGAGGCCCGCAAGGACAAGATGCCCCGAATCGGCGCACGTCCGGCACTTGCCAGCGGCGTCGTAATGACTCTCCTCGCGATCGTCACGTTCGCGCCTTTCTGCATTCCCAACGATGTCTACAACATCCGGACTCCGTTCGACTCGATTTACGAGCAACTGCACGAGATATACGCGCAAGACGGCAACCGCGTTTACGGCGCAGAGGAAGTCGCGTTCGTCGACAAGGCCCTTGATGCGATTCCCGAGGGAGCGCTCGTGCTCAACTCCCCCAACGACGGCTCGTTGTTCGCCTATGGGGTGAACCACATGAACACCTATTACCGCTCGAGCAGCCTCAAGAAGCAGACGAGCGATTCGAAAGTCCTGAGCAGGCGTCTGGACAAATATGCGAGCAATTCCAAGGTGCAGAAAGCCGTCGAGGCGACGGGGGCGCAATATGTGCTTCAACTCGATCAGGGCGTGTCATACGACGACCTCATCAAGCTGCCTCAGTTCTATAAGCAGAACCGCGATAAATGGGCCGGAATCGACCGCATCCGCGACGACACGCCCGGCTTCAGCGTCGTGCTCGCCGAAGGCGACATGAGGCTCTACAAAATCGAGCAAGGAGACGACCTGTGAGCCAGATTCGGGTTCTTCAAGTCATAGGCGCGATGAACCGCGCTGGCGCCGAAACCGTCGTGATGAACCTCATGAGGGCCATGAACCGCGAGCGCGTTCGCTTCGACTTCCTCGTCCACACGAGCGAACGCTGCGATTACGACGACGAGATCGGGGCGCTCGGCGGCGCGATTTACCGCCTCCCCCGCTACAACGTCGTGAACGGGAAGGGCTATCGGAGCGAATGTCGAAAGCTGCTCGAGGAGCACCCCGAGATCCAGGTCGTGCACGGCCATATCGGCAGCTGCTCGGCCATTTACCTCGACGAGGCGCGCAAAGCGGGATGCGCGACTATCGTGCACAGCCATCGAGACAGCCCGAAGCCCACGAGCCTGAAGGCCGTCGCGCGCCGCAAGGCCTATGGCGCGCTCACGCGCAAGACCGCGGGCATCGCCGACGAGTTTCTCGCCTGCGGGACGCAAGCCGGCATCGACCGGTTCGGGATCGAAGTCGTCGAGGGAGCGCACTTCCACCTCATGCGAAACGGCATCGACTCCGCCCGCTATGCGTGCGACGAGGACGCGCATAAGCGCGCCAAAGCGGAGCTCGGTTTCGGAGACGCGCCGCTCATCGGATGCTTTGCCCGGCTGGTTCCGGAAAAGAACCACCGCTTCCTCTTAGAGGCGTTCGCGCGTGCGCTTCCCCACATCCCCCAGGCGAAGCTGCTCCTCGCTGGACGCGGGCCGCTCGAGGGCGACCTGCACGAGCTGGCAAAGTCCCTCGGCATTGCCGAATCGGTCATGTTCCTCGGCGTGCGCGACGACATCCCCCAGCTGCTGAAGTCGATCGATGCGTTCGCGCTCGCGAGCACGGTTGAAGGGCTCCCGGTCATCGCCGTCGAGGCGCAGGCCGCGGGCGTTCCCTGCATCATGTCCACTGCCGTTCCCGAGGAAGCCGTGTTCACGGAATTGGTGCAGCGCGTCGAACTCGGGGAAGGCGTCGACGAGTGGGCCGCGCGGTTGGTCGCGCTCGTGGAAGCCGACTTGCCGCGGGCAGACGCGTCGAGCCTCGTCAGGGCTGGCGGATATGACATCCACGACGTCGCCGACTGGATGGCCGACTTCTATGCCGAACTCGCCCGAAACAGCGAGCGCGGTCGCAGAGGGGGCGTTGCCTAGCCATGCCCGACCGGTCGAAACTCTGGAAGAACACGTTTTTCCAATATGTGCTGCAGGCGGCGAAGTATCTCTTCCCCTTCGTCACCGTGGCCTATCTCACGCGCGCGCTGGGAACCGACGCCTATGCCGTGCGCGCCTACGTCATGGCGGCCATGACGTTCATGCTCATGTTCCTGGAGTTCGGCTTCACCAATTACGGCACGAAGACAATCGCCGAAGCGGCTTCGCTCGATGACGAGCGCAGCGAGACGAGCGCCATCACCTATTGCCGTTTGATGCTCTGCGGCGTCGGGGCCATCGCGCTCGTTCCCATCACGCTCATGCTGCCCATCATGGCAGCCAACCCGATTTACGTCGCCATCGCGTTCGTGGGGACCTGCTTCAAGGCGCTGCTTCCTGATTACGTATTCCGCGGCGAAGAGGACATGGGCATCATCACCTATCGATATGTCGTGTCTCAGGCGATCGTGGTCGCGCTGATCTTCGTGCTCGTGAAATCGCCTGACGACCTGCTCATCGTTGCGGCGCTAGAGGCACTCGGTTCGCTCGTGGCGCTCGTCTGGTCGTGGGAGAACGTCATCCGCAAGAGGGGCATCAGCTTCATGCGCGTCGGCTTCGCCCGGCTGAAGGCCGTCATGGGCGAGTCGGCGATCTTCTTCATTTCGACGATGGCGACGGGGATCCTTTCGTCCATCACGATGCTCTTCATCGGCTACTGCATCCAAGACGCCGCCCAGATTTCCTATTGGTCCGTCGCGATGACCGCAGTCGTGGCCGTGCAGGCGCTTTACTCGCCCATTGCGAACAGCCTTTACCCGCACATGGTGAAACGGCGCGATTTCGCGATCCTGAAACGCCTCCTGCTCATCGGCATGCCGGTCGTCATCATCGGCACCGTGGCGTTTGCCTGCCTGGGCGACGTCGTCATGCTTGTCCTGGGCGGCGAGGAGTTCGTGCCCGGCGGATATGTCATCCCCATGGTGGCGCCCATCCTGCTGTTCTCGTTCCCGGCCGTCATGCTGGGCTTTCCCGTCCTCGGAGCAGTCGGACGCATCAAGAAGCTCACCACATCGTCGGTCACCGCATCGCTGTTCCAGATTTGCGGCCTGTTCCTGCTGGCGCTCACGGGCCTGTTCACCTTGCAGACGGTGGCGGCGCTTCGCTGCTCGTGCGAAGCGGTGCTCATGCTGACCCGCATCTACTTCGTCTGGCGGTTCTGGCGTGAAGAAGGCGGCAAGCCGGCGCCTGAGATTGAAGATGCCGACACAACGCAGGTCGAACAACATGAGGGGGCGAAATGATCGCGTTCGTCACACAGAAGGAAGCGGCCAACCAATACGGCGAGCCTGCCGATTCACTCGTGCATGCGAGCGTCGAATATGCGCGCTCGCTCGGCTTCACTCCCCTTCCGGTTCCCAACGACAACGACGCCGCGCGCGAGCTGGCCCGCAGCATCGATTACGGGTTTCTGCTTGTCACCGGGGGCGGATTCGCGCCCGTCGAGTTCTTCTCGAACGAGTGCACCGACTACGTCGCCCAACCCAACCGGGACGCCGTCGAGCGAATGCTGGTGGCGGACGCCGTCAATAAGGGCGTTGCAATCATGGGACTGTGCCGCGGCATGCACATGCTGAACGGCATCTTCGGAGGCACCGTGGTGCGCAACGGCTCGCATTCGGCGCCGCGCCACGACCATTACGTCACTTTCGAGACAGGCGAGCGCGCGCTCGTGAACACGTTCCACAACAACGCGATTCCACGCGACCAGCTCGCGCCATCGTTCGAATGTCTGGCCGTGGAGGAAGGCACGCAAAACGTCGAGTGTTTCCGCTCGAGCGAGAAGCGAATCCTCGGCCTGCAATGGCACCCGGAACGCCCGCTGCCAAGCGATGAGGCCGTCAGCATCTCCGCCCGGCTCGTCAATTGGCTCATTCACGAAACAGAGAGGTAAGACGAACGATGCTGGGTTTCATCGCTGGAATTGTCGCCCTCGTGGCCGCGCTTTACATCCCGGGCGCACTGCTCTTCCGCGCGCTCGGCTTCTCGTGGCTGCATGCGCTCGTCGCGGCGCCGCTTTTCACGGCCATGATGATCGGGGTGCTGCCGATTGCCTATTACAAGCTTGGGATAAGCTGCACGGTGGTCTCAATCATGGGCCCCACCTTGCTTCTCGCCGCAGCGGTCCTCCTCGTCTCCTTTCTCTGGCGCGGAAAGAAAGGCATCGCATTCGGCTTCCCGAAAGCGAGCGGCGAGATAGCTGAGACGGGCTCGGCCGAAGACTGGAAGTTCGCGCTGCCCTACGTCGTCTGCGGCATCGTGATGTGCACGGTCATCTTCGGATTCGCCCTACCCACGCCTGACGCCGCCTATATCAGATATGACAACCAAACGCATCTCGGCGTTTCGAAGTCCTTCCTCGATTCCGGCATGTGGTCGTCTCTCCACCCGAACCGCTACCTCGACCTCGACGCCTCCGTGCGGCCGTTCTCGAGCAACGCGACCTCGTTTTACCCGTCGCTGCTTTACGCGCTTTCGGCGCTCGACGCGCTCATGGCCGGCCTTTCGGTGACCGCCGCCTTCAACGCGGTCCTCTTCACGCTGTGCGCGGTCGTGTTCCCGCTGGGGATGTTCGCGATTATGCGAGTTGCCTTCAACGGCAACCGGATGGCCATCGCGCTCGGGGCCGTCGCCTTGGCCGTGCTTCCCGCGTTTCCCTGGGGCGTTTTCATCCGCGGCCTCTTCCCGAACGTGATCGGCTTTTGCCTCATGGTGCCCGCCATCGGGTCGACCATGACCCTCTTGTCGGCGCCGATGAACCCGCGAACCTTCATGCGGGGCGTCGCGCTGTGGGTCTGCGCCATGCCCGCGCTGGCGCTCGCCCAGCCCAACGCCGTCTTCACGGCATTCGTCTTCATCACGGCCTTCGTCGCGCATGTCGTCGGCGACTGGCGCGCGAAATCCGCGAAACCCGGCTCCAATCCCGCAATCGCGCGCTGCCTGGGAGCCGCCGCCGTGGTCGCTATCGCGCTCGTTGTCTGGGTGGCGTGCCTGAAGCTGCCCTTCATGTCTTCGGTCGTGCATTACTTCGGCAACACGATCCAACGCCCCCTGAGCGCGCTCGGCCGCACGCTCCTGCTCGGGTTCGCGCCCTTCCCCTTCCAGCCCCTGCTCGCCGTCGTCGTCGCCATCGGATTCGTCGGCTGCATTCGCAAGCATCGGTTTTGGATTCTCGCACCGGCGCTTTACATGGCGCTCGCCTACTTCGTCGTCCGGACGCAGAACAACGCCCTCACTCACTTCCTCGGCGGTTTCTGGTATAACGACCATGTGCGAATCGGGGCGGCGCTTTCCCTCTTCCTCATGCCGATCGCGGCGACCGGACTTGCGAGCATCGCACACGCGGCCTCCGAGCTCGCCAAGCGCAGCTCTTCGCTCCAATCGACCACGCGCCAACGCACATGCTCGGTCATCGCCGTCGGAATCGTCTGCATCTGCCTGTTCATGCCCGACATTTACCTGCCGGGCCGCAGCAAGCCCGTCCTGAGCACGGAATTCGGAAAGGTCTACACCGACCTGCACAACATGTACAAGCAAAGCGACAGCTCCGTTTACGGAAGCGACGAGCAAGATTTCGTCGACCGCGCCCGCGGGATCACGGGCGACGAGGTCGTGCTGAACTATCCCGCCGATGGAAGCACCTTCGCCTATCCGGTTAACGACATGAACGTCTATTACCGCACGCTCAAGATCAAGGGCCAAACGAATGCGGCGGACGCGATTCGCTTGAAGCTCGACGATTATGCAACGGACGAATCCGTGCAGAAGGCAGTGAAAACAAGTGGCGCGCATTACCTCCTGAAGCTCGACCAGGGAGTGAGCTATGAGGACGGGAACTGGTTCAGCCAGTTCCGCAAGCCCGAGAATTACGCGGGCATCGAAAACGTGGGAGACGACACTCCCGGATTCACCGTCGTCCTCTCAGACGGCGACATGCGGCTTTACCGCATCAACGACCTCTGATAGCAGCCAGCAGGTCGTCTGCAGCCTTTGCCCAGGAGAATTCGCGCTCGACATGCTCGCGGCAACGGCGGGCACAGGCACGCGTCGCGTCGGGATCCGAGAACGCCTTGCGCAACGTTTCCGCGCACTCCGTCGCGTCTCCCGACTTCAAAACGGCGCCGTAAGCGGCATCGGGGACAATCTCGCTAATGCCTCCCACCGGCGTTGCGACGATGAACGTATCGCACACAGCCGCCTCGAGAACCGATGTCGGAAGCCCCTCCGATTCGCTGGGGAAACAGAACACGTCCGCCGCCTCGAGCAGCGCCGCCACATCGGGGCGACTCAAACGACCCAGCGCCGTCAGGTTGGATGGAGCAACCTCCCGCAGCTTGCCGAGGTCGGCGCCTTCGCCCGCCA
>ERZ808037.920-NODE-920-length-22728-cov-6.015143_pt1 | contig 22728 bp, 22 predicted proteins | sample MGYA00380190_ERZ808037 | MGnify/ENA primary metagenome ERZ808037 (study PRJEB31490, sample SAMN06133399) | mouse gut metagenome | isolation source: J9 | host: mice | place: China: Chengdu | collected 2015-05 ... | reverse complement strand
AAGAAATCGCAAACGTTCTTCTAAGACCGCTCTACAAGCCGAAATTCGATGTGTTCAAATTTTTGTCATGTACTTAACAAAATTTTACTTGATTTTAATTGTGATGAAATTTGAGGCGTAAGGCAGTGAGGTCGAGTGCAGGAATTTTGGCGAGGCATCTGTGCTTTTCTCACGATAAAAACAATAGTTCCAACCTTGACCCATGTCGGTGTATAGCGCCTCTCTGACTTCTTGTGATATAAGGGCATCGATGAAGTTTCCAAAAGTAACTACACCTTGACTTTCGTATATAGTCAATTCTCCGTTGGAGTCAAGGCAAATGGCCCGGAATACGTTTTTATTCCCTAACGGTCGTGTAGTTTGTACTTTCTTGCCACCATGTATCATCATTTCTTGTGCAAATCCCATACCACCCTCTTTGGCTGCTTTATCCAATGCTTCTGAGTAGTCTTGATAATGAAATTTTGAACCGTCAGAGTTTGTCCAAGTAAACGCACCGGTGTTTCGCTTGCAGCGATAGCCTTTGTATCTTTTGCCTCCAGAAACATGGTCTCCGGCAATGTTGGCATGACCCTTGTCAAACCCCGTCCCGGTAAAAGCACCAGCGAACGCCATGATGATGGAATCGTTTTGTACGGATGGTACTCCGCCACATACCATATCCATCTGAAGACGGGACATATCGGGTTTCAAACGAATTAAATCGCCATATTTGGTTTCAATATGTGACACGGAGAGTAAATTAGGAGTATTCTCTGTAAAATCACGGACCAACGACTCTTTGATGTCGGGGTGAACGTCACTGACTATATCGACAAACAGTTTGACACGCGCCAATACCTCACGCCCACGGTTTCGCCACCATGAAGTCTGTTTGCTGGGGGTATGTGCGTTGAAGGCAATGGCATCGACACCAAGATGTTTTGCCTGATATAACGCCCGCTCGTTGTGAAATTTCTGCGAGATGATTGTTATCGAGTCTTGGCAATAAACATCGTGCATCTTTGCAATGGAGTTAAGTGTGCGCGTACCATCATAATCAAGGAAGATTCGTGCGGGATCAACGCCTTGCTTTATCAATGAGTCGCGCATCGCCACCGGCTCGTCATATCCGTTTTCGGTGTTACGGTAATCGCCACCGCTGACCACAAGCCAATCAACCTTCCCGGCCTTATATAACTCAGTCCCAGCCTTAATTCGATGGTCAAAGTAATAGTTACGACGGCCATTCCATGTAGAAATAGGCGATGTGCCAAGTATCAGTCCAACCTTGCGATGCGGTATGCTGTCCACATCGTCATATAGCCGGCATTTAACATTGTATGCAACAGTCCGGTCGCAGATTATGGCACCACATACAACCATCAATATTATGAGGCTGATAACACTAAAAATTTTTCTTTTCATCCTATCAAAAGCCAGATTAGTAATACATACACCACTAACGGTACAACTACACAAATTATTACCGAGTTCAATATATAATTCCCACCCCAGCGGTTAAACCAATTCAAGAAATCGATAGAATCCTGATATGCCCAGTCGCACCACTCTCTGAAAGTATGTCGTGTTGCGATAAAAATTCCCATCCATACGAACGCTAATGCGCCAGTCGTATAAGGCCTCTTTAGCCAACAATCGAACATAACCGTCCACGACAATGGAATTAGGAGATAATATACAAGTATATTGACTTCGTTATAAGTCAGCCTAATCTTATCTGCTACCCATAACAATATTCTTGCTGTAACGTCGAATATCCTCTGTACTTGGTTCATATCGGATTGTTTAATTTATGATTGGGAAAGCGGAGAAATCTATTTCAAGGCTGTCGGCTTTTTGTTGCCATAGTTTGTTCAACGGTTCTAACCGGCGCATTTCGGATACGGTTTCGGGATAGTTGAGCATTGCTGCGTGTCGCATCACTTCAATTGCTTTGTCGCGGGTAGGATCAGAGCCAATCCCGGCGGAGTAGCACTTGGCGAGATGCCAACCGGCACTTGGAGCGCCCAATTTATAGGCCAATGTAAGATATATGAAGGCTTCGTCACCTTTCCATTGATTAAGACATACCGACCCACAGAATAAGGATGCTTGTGCATTGCCCTTTTGTGCGACTTTGGACAGGTATTTGATTGCCTCATTCGCATCCGTATAATATAGGCGCATACCTTTTGTGGCTAGTGCCACAGGTTCATTCATTGTCAATCCTTTTTTAAGCCAATAGTCAAGACGCTCGGCGTATTCCTTTGACATTTCAGCACTGATTCGATTAGCGTCGTTAATGCTATCAACTTCTTCTTGTGGAACTTCTTCACTATCACAATCTATGATTGCTTCAACCTCTACAAATTCTGAGGAATTTTCATCAAAGAACTCAATAAGTCTGTGCATAGCGGCAGTATCACCCTTTTCAGCGAGTACTTCCCACTCCTCAACTTGTTTATTTACATTTGCATTGCTGGTTTGAGCATACAATGCGATTCCGATGGTTGTGATGGCAACAACCGCCAGGATTATTACAATCAACTTTTTCATTTCTGTTTGCGCTTAAGTGTTTGAATACAAGAAATAAAGTCTTTAACACCGAAGTATATGGCGAGTGAGCCATAGAGAAAATACATTCCGGCAAGGGCATCGGCTTCGATAGAGTCGTTGCCAAATGCTATTATAGCTGCCATAAGAATATGAATGAGGCCAAGAATTGCAGCGACCGAAGCAATAATTATGGAAAATATTTGAAATGCTTTAAAATATTTAGGCTTCGGAGGAAGCAATTCTTCATACTCAGCGGATTGGCGTGCCTCATAATATGAAGCATAATCCAATTTGTATGTTTCATCTGCAATCTCCATACAACGTTCGGGTGTAGGATTGGATCGGAGAGATAAACTCGCCTTAAGAAGATAGCCAGACCTCACAATCGCACCATAAGAGAAGAAAGCGAAAATTGCCAAGGCAATCCAGTCATTGATACCAAGTTTGAAAACGGCTATCCCGATAACGATAGTTGATACTATGAAATACACAGCCGTTATTGTCTCGATAGTTGCTTCTCTTGAAAGGCGTTTACGGAAGGATTGCACATTCCCTGAGTACACATCTTTATAGATGGGCGCAACCTGAAGTACACACTCATAGGTAAGAGTCTCAGGCATCAGTCGGTTGAGTAGCCATGACAATCCCCATACTATTGCAAGGGCAACTATGAACGAGTTATTGTCAATGAACGAATTATTGATTAGTCCGAGGATGGGATATATCAGTATCCACAGGACGAAGTAGAAGCTTGTTTTCATGATTATTCCTCTGATTTAGTTGTTGACGTTGTGGTGAATCCTACCGGACGGCGGTTCTTTTGTGCCTCCATCTGTTGGACGTTGAGCTGCTGATATTTGCTGCGCACTTCTTCTTTTGCATCGAAGAAAGAATCGAGGACGGCCTTGACAAACGGAACGTTGTCGGGGCAAGCCGGATGAAGCATTATGTCTCGGCGGCTATGGAAAACGATTACTCCTTCCTTGTCAGGGGCTGTAAGTACTACTGTGGGCCCAAAATTGAAGTTGGCGGCGTTGACTGCTTCGCGGATTTTGGGCAATTCCGGGTCATCAGCTTTTACACTTGCCCACATCGGATCCCATACGAGGGCATACATTCCTCCGAACGTCATGTGGAAGTTCTCGCCCTGATATGATACCGACAAAGTGTCGTCATCGTTTTTCACCGGCTGACATCCGAGTTGTTTGAGGGTTTTGAACATCAGTCCGATAGTATCCGGTTTAGATGCCTCGTTTTCCTGATTCATTTCTTCGTTGTTGTTATCGTTATACATTTCAGCAACCACTTCATCATATTGTGGATTTGCTGACTCATCTTCCTTTTTGTTCAGCTTGTTGGCAAAAAAGGCGATGAAGAAAAATACGCCTAAGGTTAGGATTATTGATTCCATTTTACAGAGTGTTTTAGAAGTTCTTACAGCTTCTAATATCACCCTCTGCAAAAGGTAAATCATCGATTTGGCGTTATAATCAATTTTTGATTCTTGTTATCTATCTCAATCTTTCCTAACCTACCCAAAACTGTTTGTCCAAGTAACAACGGTGCCTTTTGATTCCTTACAACCGAAGCTCTGACATTATTCAGCTTTAGTCCGCCAAAATCCACCTCTCGAAGGTTAAGGACCGTTCCTTCACTCACATCTCCATTGGCATCAGTAAAACGACCGGTTCCAATCATATCCTTTTTTGAGAGATAGCCGTTCTTCAACATAAAGTTTGCCTCAGTTTGAGAAAGGGACACGATGCTCGCTCCTGTATCGAATATAAATGACAGTGGCAGGTTGTTAATGGTACATTTTATAGTTGCACACCCACCTTCCGGTATGAATGGAATCTCAGTGCGTTCTCCTAATACAGGCTCTTCACTACTCGATTCATTTGTTGCTATAGCAATTGGTTTATCAAACTCTTCCATAAGAAGCTTAAATCCATCTGTTTTGCGCAATTCAATCAGATCATCATCAGCCTGAATATGATGGAAACGGCGAAAACCTTTTTCAAGCGCGATTCGGAGATTGGTTAATGATTTGTCAAGATCTCCGATGCGGCAGTAGAAGCAAGCGGCATCATAATAATTCCCATTGTCTATGGAATCGTTCTCAATAACTCGGTTTATGAAATCAATAGCTTTATCTTTTTCGCCAAGTGCAAGAAGCGCATACATCGCACATGAGTTATTATTGGGAATGGTATCAAGTTCAACAACTTTTCGATATGCTTCCAAAGCTTCCTCCTTTTGCCCCTTTCGCATAAGCATATCCCCTTTGCCAAGGTGAGCATAGGCATAATCCGGGAGCAGCATTATTGCCATATTATAATCTTCAAGAGCCTCATCTGTTTTCATTGATAAATCCTTAAACCAGCCACGGCGATAGTAACCACCGCCAAAATCGGGGGTCATATCAATGTATTTTGTCCATTCAGCGATTGCTCCATCATAATCTCCAGCTTCGCCAAGAATATCAGCTTTAGACGAAATTAAATCGAGGTCATCCGGGGTCATCTGTAATGCACGGTCAATACAATCTAATGCAGAAGTAAAATCACCCATAGCAAAGTAGTTATCAGACATTTCTTCAAGTATTACAGGTCTTGCATCTATCTCAAATGCCGCTTTAAGAGCGTCAATTGCCTTGTTGTACTCCTTAACCTTATTATACAACTGGGCACTATAATATAGATACTCACCGGTGTGAGGGTCTTTTGCCGACAATCCTTTAAGTTTGGTTACAACAAGATTTAGCTGCTCAGCTGGAAATTGGAACATGAGTCTATATGCCTTTGCATCACTGTCAATTTCAAGAGCCTTACATATATCATCAATTGCATTAAGATATTCTTTCTTTGAAAGATAGCTTTCTGCTCGGAAAGAATATCCTGATGAATAGTCGGGATACATTTGGATTACCTTGTCAAACTGAGCGATGGCATCATCATATCTTTCTTGCGCCTGCGCATTTCGTCCTAATCCCATATAGCCCATAACGCTTCCCGGGTTTACCTTAATCAGTTGGGAATAGTCTGCATTACCTTCTTCGTACCTGTTCTGTTCATAGAAGAGCTGACCTCTCTTTTCATACGCATCAGCAAACGTTGGGTCAATAGATATCGCCTTAGCCATATCTGAGTATGCTGCCACCGTATCTTGTGTTTCAAGCATAGTCTGTCCACGAAGAAGATATGCGGTTGAGAGAAGTGTATTCTGCTTCTTAGGAAGTAGTCGGATTGCCATATTTACCGCATCCAATACTTTATCGTAGTGCTTTTTCTCAAACTGCACACCGGCAATTCCGAGGTACGCAAATCCGTTCTTAGGATGATCCTTTATCTCTTTGTTGAAGTATTCGAGAGCTTCATCATAGTTCCCTTTGTTTCCTTCTTCATACGCACGGTTGATATTGTACGTATCCATCATTGACTCTTTCGGCTTGGCTACCATGAATAGAGGGATGATAGCCAGAAGCATAACCAGTAAGTTTCTCATTTTCGTATTTTTTGTTGGTTAGTATCTTGCTTGGGCGAGTTGCCACTGGCCATCGAAATTGATGGCATAGTATTTCCTGCCGTTATGGGTGATGAATGGCTCATCGCTGATTGAAAACTCTACTCGCTGGTTTACGAGATAGAAGTTATGAAATCTGTGACTTTCGCCGTTGCTCCATGTAAGTCTGATGGGACCCTGGTATTGTGTCTCCCAAGTTTTGGTTCCGGCATTGGTATTCTTTACCAGAATACCGTAATGCGTAATTTTTATAGGGTTGTTGGATGACTGGAGATTGTCGGTATAGGGATTGAAGATATACTGGCAGACATAATCGCCATAAGGCTCACGAGCCTGAGCTGATACGACTCCGATTAGGAGCATGATGAATAGAACGAGCTTTTTCATTTTAATTTGATTTTGAGATACATCTTATAATCCCGTTTCATCCAAAAAGTAAATGCGGCAAGAGTGAAATTCTGCCGCATTTTTCAAAAATATGTGTATTAGATTAGGAATCCATTGAGTCGCGTTCCTTCTTGTATGAGGCATATACTTTTTTCATTTCATCGTCATCACAGGCTCCCATGAGGACATCGAAATTGCAGCGAGCTTTCATTGATCCCCTTGACATTACCGATGCTCTGACCAGTTCTGCCGTCTTATAGCCGGTGTGGAAAGGTACGCTCACGCCATTGGTCATGGCAGACAGTTCTCGGAACCAAGGGGCATCCGAGATAGTCACGGTGTCGATCTTGATTTTCATATCAGCAGCCTTTCGCGCCTCTATACGCCAGTCAATCTGGGCTCCATTAACGATGTTACCATAGGAATATCCAACCTCGTGGGGAACGGCATCCGCAATGAGGAGGATAGAGCGAGTTGAGCCTTCACGCCATTGTGTTTCCTCTACAATCTTCTTGATGGCCAGTTCGTAGAACTCCGGGCCATCACCTCCGGATGTGTCCTTGGAGTTAAGTACGAACTTAATCAGTTCGTTTTCGTTCGCAGTGGGGGCTATAAACTGATAGGCATCTCCGAAGTCTTGAGGGTTGTTCATGTCGCAGTAGTCACCGAAAGCAACTATGCCAAGGCGTAAATCCTCGTTGTCCTTGAACAACTGGGGAATCAGTTCTGAGACCTCCTTACGGACGGCTCCAATGTACTGAGCCATCGACCCCGTGGTGTCAAAGGCAATCACCATGTCGAGTTTCCCGACGTTTTTAGGCGCAACCTGCGCAAACCTTTCTTCGTTTTTAACTTCGGTCGTTGTGGTGGATGTGACAGTTTCTTCTACGGTCACAACCTTTTTCTTTTTGCTGAATAATCCCATATAGTATTCTTTTATCGGTTATAGTAGTTGTCAACCTCCCGCTGGAGGTCAGTTGCGGGGAAGCGCATTAACTGCTGTACTTTTTCGGTAGCAACACGGATGTCTTCGTTATTGAAGTCCCTCGGCAAAATGGTTATAATTGCCTCGCCGACTTCTTTTGTGATGTGTTCAATCCAATCGGATGTCAGGAGACCGTCTGATTTACGTTGAAATTCGAGACACATGTCACAAGAATACATTACGCACTCTGTGATGATGTGATGTTTGTAGAGCTGGATAGTGCCCTGATTGGAACGATTCATCAGATTGTTGATGAGGTCCTGACGAAAGTGTTCGCGGAAGCGAGGTTTGGGAGGAGTAAACATATTGTGGTTGGTGTATGAGGATTATGCGAGATAGATATCAACGAAGTCTGACATACCGGAGCAGTCCATATCCACCGAATCTACGGGCATTCCGAACACAGTCATTGAACTACGGATGGCATTGAGATGTCCTTGAAGATAGGAGCCATATACGGCGATTGAATTGATTTCTCCATCAGTGCCGGGATAGAACAGCCAAAGATTGATGAGCTGTGTGCCTTTTCCTACCTCAATAGCGTGGACACCGGCTCTTGCGTCATAGCAGTATGACCGAATGGTATAGGACGCATACGTCGGGTGATTCTTGAACCCGGTCACGATGTTGTTGATGCGCCGGAGACTTTCTTGATTTAGCGATTGATAAAACATGGCGTGTAAAGTTTTTTAGTTCGTTGTATAATGATATACCATCCGATTCAAAAGGTAAATTCAATTTGAAGAAACATAGAAATCCCACCACTGGTCAACTGGTTTATAGATATAGAGCAGGCGTTTTCTGATGGTGGAATATTTGCTGTCGGCACTATAATTGGTGAATACGCCAGTAAAATAGTATTCTGTTGCAATAACTTCGTCAGGGTGTTGAACGGCATAATCTTTAGCTTTTGCAATCCATTCTCCATTCCAAGTGAATGTCCATCCAAAGATTCCGTCTGGCTTTGCTTCTTCATTCTCTTTCAGAAGGATATTCATCTCATGGATAACATCCTTCCCCGTCAGTTTCCGTGATAAGGTGCGTTCAGTAATCTGAGGGGCTTTGTACCAAGATATTTCCTTGGAGAGTGCATCCTGCTCAGACATTATCTGGACTTCGGAAATGAACTGAGCTTCTGCCGTGTCAAGAGAGGGTGTTTTATCTCCGATATAATCACAGGAATATAGCGACATTAGGAGGCCTAAAAGTGAAAGGAAGAGGACGTTTTTCATAGAGATGCTTGTTATTTATTTGAGACATTGAAGAGAACGAAGTCGAAGTGGCTTCCCTTGAATGGAGAAAGATCTGCCGTGTTGAAGATGTAGTTGGGATACAACTCTACGATGGTACGGGTCACGCGAGGATAAATTTCTCTGATTTCCGTTTCGGAGAAGCCATCGGCTTCGAGAAGCAGACTGAAACAGTCCATGTAGATAAGGAGATCTCCGAAGATGAGGCGGCCACAACGTGCAAGATGGTCCATGACCACTGCCATCAATCCGGCTATATGGGTATCGAGTCTCGACTCGTTTTCACCGGCAGCTCCCATAGCAATGACTTGTTTTTGACAGTCAGCGATAAACTCGCCGATTACTTCTCCGTTGACCGCTTGAACAAAGCTGATACCCCCTGTGAGCAAGTCTTGGGGGCAGTATTTGTTTGTATATACGCCACCGTTTTCAACAGGAACATTGACTATTAAATCTTTTGTCTGTCCTTGTATGTTACCAGTAAAGCAAAAGTTTCGAGTTTCCATGTTTTGAAGTTTAAGCGTTCTGTATTCTTGTCGCCATTTCGTAGAGTCCGTTGCCTACGAGATACTGGGTACCCCAGTCGTATTCTTTGATGATTGTCGCCACGGCCATTGCAGCGCAATAGAGCGATTTTGCATCTCCTGAAAGTAGCCATTCATTCTTGGCGATACGACAGAGTTTATCAATTATGCTCTGATTGATGCGCGAATCACGAACGTCCTCCATCTCCTCCTGAGTAGCTTGATTAAGCACCTCTCGCTGAATATGGCTTTTATAGCTAATCATCTTCGGGAGTACGCTGCTGATGTCTGATAGGACTTGTCTTGCAGCGAGGTCAAATTCTTGTTTTGTTATCATTTTTATTGATGTTTTGTTCTTACACATATAGATACCGATACTAAGAATAGGTAAACAAAAAGTCCACTCCGTTTTTGGAATGGACTTCTATTAAAGATGTTATGTAGCCTATTTATGAATTTCAACTGCCGGTTTTTGTGAGGGCCTTATTATCTTGAATCTTCTAAATTTTCCTGAACTGAAAAACTCTCCCCATTGTGTCATTGGAATGTTGTTATCCAATAATTTGGATATACAGTAACTTAAAGAACCATACTTACGTCCGGAGTGCTTCTCTTTACATTCATAATTTTTTTGGTCGCTTTCACAGGCGCTGATTACAGTTACACCACCTCCACCACGACTATATATCCCAGGTCTCACGATACTTCTTAGATATAACTCGGTGCTTCTGTTGACTTGAAATTCATCATCAGTACCGCGTGGGGTGCTGGTCCATTCAACTTCGCTTTCCAGATCTGGATCATCAGTCATTTCACTTCTGTCGGCACCTCCGCTATAACAACTATCGAAGGACTATGACATGACCCTTAGACCCAACTTTACCTTTTATGCGGTTTATATAGGGAAACAGTTCATCATCGATAAGATGATTTTGTCCCCTGTACGCTTTCCCTCCCACCTTATATTTGGGTGAGAAGCAAGCGTCATAGCAAACAAATGATTGGTCAAGGTCTCCTTGCTCATCATTATTCATATCCGCAATCAGTTGGCCATGTCCGGAAAAATGTATATATACAACATCTCCCGACATTACCTTTGTTTCAAGATTGTGCAATGCTTTTTGAATATTAGCTTTTGTCGCTGCTTTATCGGTAAGCGTTGCCACATTGAATCCTTTCACTTTAAGTTTGCCACTCAGAAGAGAAACATCATTATTGCCATGAATAACGGACCAGCCTGTATTAGCCGCGTTATAGTCACCAATGCCTATCAATAATGCCTGATTCTTTGCTTCGAGATTAACCCCGATACAAAGAACCATTACACATATTAGGGATAGGATTCTACGCATCATTTTATCAGATTGAGAATAGACTTCCACTTATTAACGCTGTCAGCGTAATCTTCATTGCCTTCAAAGCGTGAAATCAACTGATTAAGCACATCAGCTGCTTTATCTCGTTCATGAAGTTTCAGATATGCCATAGCAAGAGAATATCCATTGTCAGCTATTTCGTCGGTAGTCTCTGCCGTTTGATACATATTTACCAATGTTGGAAGTGATGCTTTTAGTTCATCATCAGACATTGTTGATATGTTGATAGACTCACCACCGGCACGCGCCAAGTCTGTATTTATATCTGCACAAGCATAGATGGCATTATCAACTGCAAACCGAGAGTTCTGTTCTATCTTGAATACGGCAGTGAACGCTATAACTACAACGGCTGCAATTGAGGCCGCTTGCCACATCCAAGGTCTGAAACGAAGAACCTTAGGCTTCGCTGCTACAACATCAGGAGTGGAGGCTGACGCAGCTCTCGTCTCTTCGTGTCGCGATCCAATGATTTCCCGAAGCTGTTCCTTGGTCAGTTTTTTCATTGCTACACCAAAGTCCATATCGTTCTGGTGGGCTTCTCGGCAAATGCCATTAACCGTCATCAGATAAACTTTGAAATCGGACGCGAAATCCTCATCGGATTTTAATCGGTTATCAAACTCTGAACGCTGCGCGTCCGAGAGTTGATTGTTTATATAACTATCAAACAATTCAATTCTTTCCATTGCGATTGCGTTTTTTAGGTTTGACATCGAAACCGGCACGATTAAGGGCATCGGTTACTCGCTTAATCAAATCGGTCATGCACTGGCTCTTTTTAGCTTTTGCAGTAGTTGCGTTTTTATATCCAATTTCCTCTGCAATCTCCTCCATCGACAAATCCTCATAGTAGAAAAGTCTGATGATAGAGCCACAAGGCTCTGGAGTATGGATAAGTTCATCTCCAAGCAATGATTGTGCTTCGGGATCTTTATATAGAGGAGTCTCGCCTTCGCTGTCCGGGAGAGTCTTCAACAATTCTTCCACCTTTCGGGCTGTATTTGACTTTGGTTCATCTTCATCGTCAAAATCCTCATCGGTCGAGTCCGTTTTCCCAATCTTACGCCATGCTTTGCTGGCCATGTTCATACCGATAGTCATAATGTAGCTGCTCCATGAAGTATCCTCTTTGATACGCCCAAGCATCAGGTTCTCCTGCACGGCTATAAACGTATCATGATAAAGGTTTTCGGCATCATAGAGTGATAAGCCGGAATACTTCGCCGTCAGACGGCGAAGAAATTCCGGGCGCAAGCGAGTGTACCACTCACGTACTATATCTTCGTAGTTTTGTGCCATTGTCTTGTCTTTCAATATGCAAAGTTAGCGATTTAAATTGAATCTAATATATAATCGTAAAATGAGATACCAATATTAGAAAAAGGTTAATAACAGTAATCATACATATACGAAGCATATTCAGCTGCCATCTCAGCTGCCATTTCTGCATTGTAGTCTACAAGCATCTGAAGAACTTCTAATTGACAATCAAAGAAGTTGGCTAACTTATCCATCACTTCCTTGAAATTATCAATATCGAAATTAGGCATATTGTGGATAGGATTCAATTCTTTATCCACTGGGTAACGGAAACTCATAGATTTGGGGTCAATGAAATTAAACTCATGAATGAGCTTGTTCACTACACTCACCATTTCTCTGTCGTATGAGGAATCTGCTTGTGGTAAAATCTCACTCACATATGTCTGGAATAAATCCTCTAAACTATGAGTCGCTTTAAACTGAGGATCCTCAAATAACTCTCTCTTACCAATATATATTAGTTCCTTCAGACGTACTTCAAGAAATTGTCTGAAAGAAAAAATCATTGCATTTGATAGATACTGTTTGTTAAGCCATTCACTTTTCTTTATTTCTTGATAAAGCGAAACAGCAGATAGTCTATAACCTTCAGACAATTTGAATATATCATCAATGCCAGAAGGTAACCATTTCCCTTCATGTGGAATAGAGATAAATAACTTATCTCCTTTTGTTGGGAAACTATTATTCCGCGTATATTCCATAAATCATTCTGATTTTTCGATGACTACGTTTTGTTTGCGGAGGCGACGATTGTTTGCCATACCGGTCTTGATAGCCTCAATCCACTCATCAGAGCCAACTGTCTTATTGTCTTTTATTGATTGAGCTATATAGAAAGACAGCGAACCATACCAAGTGTTTGTTTCAACATCACGGACTTCTCGGTTTACCTGATAAGAGCGACAAGCCTCAATGAATGTAACCGGCGACTGACCTTTGGTCGTGGCTACCGTGAAGTAATCATTGGTCTCTTGTGTTCGGTCGGGAGTATAGTCTTTACCTGAACGAGTAAAGCCTTCCCTTGTTCCTCGTATATGGTCATCATCGCCTCGTGATACAGTTCCGCTATGACAAGCATCTAAAATCACTATCAGTTGACCTTCTGAGCCAAGTTTACTACGAATGTCGTTGAAATATACCTCCAACTCATCGTCGAGGAGATGATTCTTTCCCTCATAGACACCTTCGGCATAGAGCATCTCGGCATCAACCGGGATGAGTGCCTCATCCCAACCATCGTCTTCATCACCGTTCAAATCCTCGAACGGCTGACCGTGCATTGAGAAATGAATATACACGAGGTCACCTTTCTTACTCTCTTTCGCCAATTCTGAAAGAGCTTTGGTTATACCTGCATGAGTAGCCTGAGAGTCAACAAGACTCGTCACGGTATATCCCTGTTCGGAAAACAGTGGCGATAGGAGCAGAACATCATTTGCACCACTGATGTTGGCCCATTTGTTGGGGGCTTCCATTGCATTACCATAGTCGGAAATACCAACAAGCAACGCACGCTTTGTTTCGGCATTCATCGTTTGCACTCCTATAAGGAGAGCCACGATTGCAATGATTGATGTTTTAATTAAGTCTCTCATATTTTTGTCTATTTTTATTTTCAATTTAATCCGTCTAAGAGAATGAAACCAGCCCAGTTATATGGATGTTCAAAACCGAGTGTCCTTTTTACTGTCTTTTGAGCAGCAATTAATGCCTCTCTTTTTGACAGTCCATTCATATAATATTGGTAAAAAGCCGTCATTAATTTCTGCGTTGCTTCATCATCTACTTTCCACAATGACATTATTAAACTTTTCACACCGGACAACTTGAAAGCCCTTTGCAGTCCATAAACGCCCTCTGTCTTTATGTCCCCCAACGCAGTTTCGCAAGCAGATAGAACGACTAAATCTGTATTTTCAAGATTCAGTTCCGAAATTTCTGAAGACAACAGGACACCGTCGGACGCCGGATCCATAGAATAATATTTTTCAAAACTAATACTGTCTCCTATTGATTCATTGTACCATGTATCTTGTGCGCCAGCTAAAGCGATTCCTGAATGAAATAATTCAGGCATACGACACTGGAAACCAATAAAGCTACTCTTTTTAAATTCCTCTTCCAACTTCTCCTTCGGATAGTAGAATCCGTGTGTTGCAAAATGGAGAATAGTTGGAGCATGCCCCGAAAGCGCTCTAACGGATGTTTCATCAGCACTTAAGCGCGTAAGCACTGTATTAGCATATCTGTGGACAGTCAATGTATCGGATATGGACTTCACTTCATTGGCAGTCTTTTTCAGTGGACCAAAGCCAGTTCTTGAAATGCTTCGATATTTAGTAATAGGAGATTCAGTGGCAACTCCATTAGTAATTGAATACTCTATATCACCCATGAGCAATGCATCGACAGAAAGCATACTTTCGCATCTTTTTAAGATTTGACGAGTAGACGAAACTCTATACATATTGAATTGTTCAGAGAGATAATCATCTTCAGATAAACCAATCCAGTCAAGATTGATGTTGTGTATATAGCCGGCTGGAGCGTAATACACGTTCTTCACGCCTTCCAAATAAGGCATAAGCGGAGACCATACCAAATTATAAAGTGTTTCTTTTTTATTACCTGTATAAATTTCATCAGGAATCAGCGCACCCTCTTCATCATGTTCAAATAATGAAACAACTGTTTCGTTGGCTGCTATTCTAACGAAAGTCGGATAGTCCATATCTTTTCTTAAAATCAATGCACCAATGCACGGTTGCATATTCTCAGGACTATTTATATTTTCGGGGGTTACTCCCCATAGATTTATAAATTCTATTGCAGCTTCATTCTCCTTCAGGCTATCTCTAATATCGGTCCATACTACATTTAATTGCTGTAAGAAAGATGGTTGTTCTGACACATAGGACATCAAATTAAGACGATGTTCTCTGGAAAAAGAATCCTCTATACCGATATTATCAACTGACTTCCATAGTTTATAATATTCTAAATCCTGTTTTAGAGAATCCGGAACAGACTGCATCAACCGTTCAATGTCTCTTGTCGTTTCTAAAAGTAATCCTTTTTGTATAAGAGCCATATTGTATGCATGACAATTTCCTTCATTCCATTGAGCATCATCCTTGGAATATGCAGTATAAAAGTCATATTTTATGACACCTCCCATTAATGATTGATCGAGGTAATTTTCACGTTCCTCATCATTCATAAATGCAAAGGCATTCCGAACATCGGCCTTCATGTTGGAAAAATCTATTTTAAGATATTTCTCTAATTCATCTAACTTTCCCCATAACCAATATAACGAGGTCAAGTCAGCCTCAATACTTCGTTTCCCAACCTCAGGAGTCTGCGGGTCTTTATATATTTCAAGAAAAAGTCTTTCTGCCAATTCATAGTTCTTTTTCGCGAGATAAAACTGTGCCAATTTCTTTTTTCGAGAATATAATGGATTTAATCGAACAGCATTTTGCATATCATTAATGGCATTATCATAATCGTTCAGTCCTTCGTACGCCCAAGCTCGGCTATCGTAAAAGAATGCAAGTATATCAGAATCTTCTATGCCAGCATTGATAATAGGTGAAGCGGTTTCAATAATCCATTCTGCATTAATCCTTGACCTCCCCAATGTATCCATACGTAATTGTCGCTCTACAATATGTCTATCAACTAACACAGCCATAGAAGGCATGACGTTTGCATTAGAGAGGTATTTCCATGCTTCTTCAACCCTAAACCGTGATTTATAATGGTCTCCCATATGGAGATAATGATTTGCCAATTTTAATGATATACGAACTTTATCTTCTAATGGGATCTTATAAGTGGCATTTGAATACGTCCATCGCTCTAATTTATGAGCATAAATGTCTGCATCTCGAAGATCTTCCATAGAGAGGAACCCTTCCATTTGAAGAATCTCAAATTCATACTGATATTGGGGTAAAATATTATTCTCCAGCAATTCATGATAGTATGGAAGAATCCAATTCGTTGTAAACTCAGGCATGACATCCACTAATTGATGTGCATATCCTCGAATAGATGAAATTGCTTCTTCATAGAGTCTTGATTGCAATCCGTGACATTCTTTTACGAGCGCAATCTCTTTATCGCAATATTTAACCATATCATCAATCTGATTATGATTAAATGCCTGATAAGACATTACTCCAAGCCATTCTAAATATTTTGTTGAACTTTTCCCATGCAAGTTTTCTCGTAAAGACAAGACCATTTCAGACGCATTTACCGCCTGTGGGTACATATTACTCCGATAAAAACACCATGCTGAATTTTGAATATACTCTTCCGCTATACTATCTGTTTTATTGATGAGCGTTTTAGCTAGTTCAATTGCATATTCTCCATAATATAGTGTTGAATCATTGCAACTTGTATAGGAATAGCATCTTGCAATTCCGGCAATATCATCTATAAACCATTCAGTCCCGGCATCCTCTTTAGCCATTTGCTTTTTCAGACGAATAGCTTCAGGATAGTTCCCGGCTTTTTCATAATCAGATGCAAGTTTCCATAATGGCTCTTGAGAATATATCTCAAAACACCCTGAAATGGGAAACAAAAAGAAAAATATAAAATAAAACAGCAATCCCTTATTCATATATCTTAATTTAGACCGTCCAACAATATGAATGCCGCCCAGTATTGAGGATCAGAATATTCGCTTCTCTTCCGCAACGATTCCTGTGCGAGATGAAGACTCTCTTGCTTTGATTTACCAGACAGATAGTGCTTATAGAACTCGGTCATTAGCTTTTGTGTCGCGGTGTCGTCAACCTTCCACAGCGACATCAACAAGGTATTTGCCCCAGCAAGTTTGAATCCACGCTGGAGACCAAATACGCCTTCACCGGAAGTTTCGCCCAAACCACTTTCACATGCAGACATGACAACCATATCAACATGGCCGAGATTCATATTGGAAAGTTCCAATGCCGTCAGTACGCCGTCTTCAACATCATCGGGCAATTCTTCTCCTTTCAACCCTATATTCGCACCGCTGAAAAAGAGTCCGGAACGCATTAGAGCATTGTCTTCCGCCGATTGAGTGGTGCGGTTTAATGGATTTAGGAATGTTACATAGTTGCGTTTCTGTGCATCTTCCTCACTCCAGAAAAAGCCATGAGTGGCAAGGTGGATAATGTCAATTGCAGAACCGGCAAGAGACTTGAATGATTCTTCCGTTCCAGTCATATCCGTTATCAGCTGAGGTTTCCTGCTAAAACTTTGAGAAATTCCCTCAACTTCTTTAAGTGTTCCCGGCAGATACTTTACACCATAACGAAGATTGTCATTTGTAAACGCTCTTGAAACTGAAGCTGGATGATAATTTCCTGATCGACTTTCTGCAATCAGTTCGTCTTTTCCTAAATCGTACCTTAATCCTCCATAAAGCACGGCAGTTTCTTTTGAACTCTTGTTTCTATTCTCGGCCAACACCCGCGTAGAAGAAACTCTATAAAGAGCATATTTGTCTCCGATTATACCTTCTCCTGGCAACTGGGCATACTCAATGCCGATTTTATGGAGATCCCCGTCTGCGGCAAAATAGATATTGTGGACACCTTTCAATTCATCTTCAAGTGGTTTCCATATCAGATTATATAAAGAATCCGTTTCATAATAATCTTCACTTGATAGAAATTTAAGCCGTTCTTGGGTAAAAAGAGGTATTATCCGAGGATGTTCATACTCTCTTCTTATAGTGACTGCACAGTATCGATACTCACCATCCAAATCCTGTCCATCTTCATGCCAAGTCGCTTTCGGAATATTGTAGAACTCAATGGCGATGTCGTCTTCACTTAGACAATCTCTAACCTTATCCCAGGTCACTCCATTAGAATTTATAAAATTGGCATAAGCTGAATACTTCTGCATTAGATATTTATCGATCGTTTCAATCTCGTTTATGACAGAACTGTATCCGTTCGGAGCCAATGAAGGCAAAAGGCCTCGCAGTTGGAGCAGATGATCATACATCTGAACATCTTCATGATTTCCGGCATTTAGTATCTGGTCCCTCAATGAATTGGTTGTACGCAGTAATAATCCCTTTTCAACAAGGATGTTGTTGTATATTTGGCCATAAAAATGATTATCACCTGATTGATATGTTAAAAAGTTTAATAACGGGAAATAATACTCAAAATATGACCAGAAATTTTTTCTTTCATCCATTGATGTGAAAGAAAACGTTTTAGTTATTAAGGATTGAAGATATTGAGAACTTTGTGCAACAACATTGACAGAAATAGGTTGACGGGCAAGGAACTGACTTAGACATAATGTAGTTCCAATCTGTATTTTGTTATTTTCGCTATCAGATAAGTCGTAAGCTTTTTGGCTTGCAGATACAGCTCTGTCAAATTCTCTTGCCGCAATGCACAAATCTGCCATATTGCTATAATATGTACTTGCATCAAGATTATTGCTCTCCGCAATTTTAATCGCAGCTTCAAGATTCGTGTAAGCTTCATCCCAGAATCCTACTTGATTGTAATGCAACGATGCGCTTGAAAGAAGATTTGCGAGAAATTGTTCACGGGATGTAGCCTGCCCTGAAATAATGCCAAACGTTTTGTTGCGATACATTTCCTGCAATGCAACATCTTCCAACAAAAGTGCAAGGAAATAATTGCCGTTCCCCCTTTCGAGAGTTGCGCATCTATGCAGGCATAAAATATATCCCCTGCTAAAATCCAAAGCTTCCTCATACCAAAATTTTGCTTCTCCGGCATAATCCTTTGCTTTGGAGTAATTATGTATCGCACTGTAAAGGTTTGAAAGCTGGGATAAGGTCCTTCGATAGACTTTAGATTTCTTATTTGCTCCGAGTATTTCAATATTGTTGAGCAGAAGCTTTTCGGCAGATTGAAAATCCTCCAGATTGATATAATTCATGGCAGCTAACTCTTGCAAGGTAGCTTTGGCAATGGGATTATTATTTGTAGTTGTTGCGATGTCTAAATACAATGATGCAGCATCTCCCCACGAAGATGACGCATTAAGTGAATCTGCTTGCGAGATTACTTTCTTTGCGTGTTCATCATTATAATATTGAACATAGAACTCCATATCATTTTGAACAGCATCGCTTGAAACATCTCGGGACAACAAATCACACCGATGTTCTATCATCGCTTTCCTAAAAAAATCATTTTTATACCAGTCTATAACTTTATTGTTAATCTCTTCGTATTGCCATTTCACGTCTTCATCCTGAAGAGAATATAAACCGATACTTTGGATCAAGGCTGCTTGATAAATTTCAAAAGCAGCTATAGTATCTCTTGAATTTTCAAATGAGGAACCTATCGCCCAACAAAGTTCAAGATAAACCGGGGAATGCACTCCCTGAGACTTCTCGCAGAGTTTCTTCGCCTCTATCAAATATGCGCGCTTATGTATTTCATCACCATCATTGCCTTGGATGGCGGCTTTAAGGTAGTAATAATCAAAAAGTACGGAATCAGGTAGCGCTGCTAATTCCGCAATAGAAAAATTGCTTATAGATTCTTTTGCCTCTCTAAAATCTCCTGTATTCAACAACCGAACCAAAGCATTGCTGATAGGGTGTTGTGCGAAAACAACTTGCACTGAAAGTGCAAGAGCAATCATTGCAAGAAATCCCTTGAAACGGCACCCTATTATAGAGAAGCTTTTCATAATTATTGCTATTTAGTACCGAGGAAGTACATTAGTAAGTCCTCGGTACTTATATCTGATAATTAGTTTGTAAGGATAACGAAGCGATTGTAAACCGGCCCTCGGTTTACAATGCGAATAGTGTAACGTCCCGTCCATGCAGGAACCCAACGTACATAGCAGTCATCGCTGTAATCAGTGTCGCTGGCAATTGGATTGCCATTAGAGTCATACACATAGAGGTCAAGGTCTGTGTCTCCGTCTCCCGAAACAAGGACTTCCGCTAATTGATTAGCCACAAAACTTGCGGTATAATCCATATAGCTATTGCCGTTGACTGCTGCATAATCACGCGATGGCCCGTTAATGTTACCTCGCTGAGCACCTTTGGCTTCAGCATCAATATTGTCTATAAGAGCCAAGAGGTTAGGGTCACCGTCGGCAAAAGCCTTGGCATCAGCTAAAACAGAGTCGTAGTCAAACGAAACCTTAGCCTTCTTGCCGTCGCTTTTCGATTCATCTACAGCAGTGCCTTCTTTCGTAGCATTGAAAGCTTGCGTGGGATTCTCCGAAAAAATCTGTAAAGCGTCAAGGAGTGCGAGTGTGGATTTATTCTCGTAGCCATATCGGAGGATTTGGTTTGCCAGCTTGACGGCGGCGAGGGATTCAGAGGTTTCGCCTTTAACTTCGGGCTTCGCCTCTACGGTCTGGGCTACGCCGCTGATTGCAACGGCTATCATAGCCATGAAAAGAATTACTTTTTTCATATTGTGTTGATATTATTTACTTTGTTAAAATCAATACTACAAAACCTTCATATTGCTTAATCCGGTCGGTTAGAGACATTGAAGAAACCGGTGTTTCAACTTTCTCTTCAAGTACAATTCCTTCGGGGCAAGCTTCCATGAGATTCTTCAGATAGGATGCTTTGATTGCATAGTTTACGTTTTCGGACTTAAAGTAATCACGGTTAAGACCAGAACTGGTTATACCTACGACATTGCCACCCATATCAAACAAGGGACCTCCGCTATTACCGGGCTGGATTGGCACTGAAATTTGATATACTCGTACATCTCCGCCTATACCGCTTTTTGAGCTAATCTTTCCGTCAGTGAATTTCACTTCCGTACCCATAACATCGGCAATCGGATAGCCCATAGCAAACACTTCACTACCGGTGTCTTTTGTTCTGGTCATTAACCCATAGGGTAATGCATCATTCCCTTTGAATGAACTATCATCAATTTTAATTATTGCGAGGTCATTCTGCGGATCCGTCACCACTACAGTAGCCGGATAAGATTCAGTCTTCCCATTACGAGTAAAGTTTGCCTGAAGTGCTGTTGTCCCTTCAACTACATGGTAGTTGGTGGCGATATAACCCTGTGGATTCAAGAAGAAACCTGAGCCATTACCTTTCCATGCGTCCGGATCTCTATTTTCCGATGGCAGATACTCCTGTGCAATATTTCGAGGATCCAGTACCTCTTGAACTGCTAACTGTGCTGCATCAATAACAATAGGTTGTGACGAGCCATTGTAGAGAGAGATGCCGCAAAGTGAACCATCGTAATATATTCGGCCTGTCTGAACAAGAGGCTCATCGTTTACATACATAGTGATTTTATCACCATTGTTCACGACAGTAAGTTTATTAACATCCGGCTTAATTGCTGATGATTTTGCCCATTTGTCGCTCTGAACCACAACTCCGTTCTTCTTGTAAGTGAATGAGTATTCATCGCCTGCAATGGAGAATGCGCAAAGATTATCCCAATCTTTGAACCCGAAAAGAAGTGTCACGATTCCTTGACCGGGATTTCTTTGGTTGGTAAGAACACTTATTATATTATCGCTCATCGGAGCAAATCCGGTGTATATACCACCTGAAACGGTACGTTCCGGATTAGCCTGCATCGAAATTGATTCCGCGTCATTAACCTGAACTATACCCGGCTGTCCTTGAAATTCCCATGCTTCCCTGTTGCGCACAAAATCCTCATTATAAACCAAGAATACCATCTGGTCTTCAGTTATCTGAAGATATTTGTTGTTATGGAGCTGCCCGTTCTCGTATTTGGCAACCGTAGCGTATTTCCCGTCTGGATAATATTGAATAACATCACCGTTAGGAACACCCATCAACCAAAAAGATTCTGACGCTATCTTACCATCCGGATAATATTCCGTTTGAGGTCCGTTTGGCTGGTTATTATAAAAATACTTTTCTCCGGAAACTTTACCATTTTTGTGGTAAAAGGTCTGTTTCCCTTCCAAGAAAGTCTTTCCCTCATCGTCATAATCAATGAATATAGGATATTGTTCGGACTGCAATTCGCCGCTAATGTAGTAATCTTTTACAACCCCTTTAGGTTTGTTGGGAGCGGAATAAGTGATAAGTCTATAGTATGCCGCTTGCTTGGGATCACAACGATTCCAATGTTCGTCAAAGTACTCCCTGACTTGCTGACCAATTTTAGGAGAATAACCGGATTTCGTCTCTGTGATACGCTCAACAGGCTGTCCTTTCTGAATGTAGGTTACTTCCCCAGTGTAGGAGGTGAATTTTCCCGTGTATGGCGCATCATCGACCATATAACCGACAAAGGTGGAGCCATTGCCCCATCTAAGGGTGCCATTGCCATGCATACGGTAATTGATAAAATCACCTTCATAAGAGTTGCCATTCTCGTCTCTGCATATACCTTTGCCGGTTAATTGACCATTGACGAAAGTTCCGGTTTTAACCGAGCCATCCATGTGAGTAAAAGTTCCTTTACCATCACGTATACCGTTACGGTAAAATCCCTCATACTTAGATTCAAATTTCCCGTTCTTGTACTTGGTGGCAACTCCTTGGCCATTTGCTTTGCCTCCTTTGGATGAACCAGTCCATTTAAACGTGACTCCCGGAGAATAGTATGGGTCTAATAATTGCGTGTGGTTTCCGCAATCCACCCACTTATCCTCCAAGGTGTAGGTCTGAGCCTGCCCCCACAAGAATGAGGTCAGGATAAGGATTAGTGTTGTTAATGTAGTTTTCATGTCATATATTTTAGTAGATGACAAAAATTAATTTTTGTCAGTTATATGATTGATTTTTAATTAGTTATTACTTGTAAAAGTCC